>OIFF01000040.1_pt1 | contig 143453 bp, 118 predicted proteins | sample 1581981 | NCBI WGS metagenome assembly OIFF01 (sample SAMN07501067, study PRJEB24779) | human gut metagenome | isolation source: stool | host: human infant | place: USA: Pittsburgh, PA
AGCTGATAGAAACAGAAGCCACTGGAGCACCTCAAAAACACCATCATACACTAAATCAGTAAGTTGGCACCATTACCCAAAAATAATGAACCTAAAGCAACTTTATTATTTTAAGCGTTTATCAGAAACGGAGCATTACACTGAGGCGGCCTCCAGCCTCTTCATCACTCAACCCTCCTTAAGTCACGCTATCTCTGAGCTGGAGAAGGAACTTGGCGTATCCTTGTTTGCCAGAAAGGGGCGAAATGTTGAAATTACGCAAAATGGAAAACGCTTTCTCCCCTATGTCGAAGATGCGCTGACATCGCTGGAAAATGGTCGAATGACCTTGCAGAAAAGTGGGCTGGAAAATAAGGAGAATATTCGCATTGCCTTTATATATACAATGGGTGAATATGTTGTTCCGCAGTTAATTCACAAATATTCTACTCTTCCTTCCCGCCACAATGTGACTTTCTCCTTTACTCAAGGGACCTCACTGACTTTATTGCAGGAACTGAAAGCCGGCAAGAGCGATTTAACGATTTGCTCATATATACCTGATGAACCGGATATCGATTTTATTCCTATTATTCAGCAGGAATTGGTGGTCGTTACTGCAAAAGATCATCCATTGGCTCGTTTGTATCAGAATGAAGTGGATCTTGTTGAGACGATTCACTACCCGTATATCTACTTTTCGGAGAACAGCGGCCTGCGGCCGTTTATCGATAATGTTTTTATGCAGCAAAAACTGGTGCCTGATATTGCCTGTTATGTTGATGAGGATACGGCGATGGCGGGGCTGGTCAGTATTGATTACGGTATTGCGATCATGCCAAGAATTTCTGCACTCTCGTATTATAACGTCCATATTCTGGCGATAAAAAATAAGATCCCGCCGCGTTATATCTATCTGGCGACCATGAAAGATCGCGTACTTTCACCAGCAATTCAGTCATTTAGAAACTTCATCATTGATGACAGCCAGCAAAAGCGCTGACAAAAAACCCGGAGACAGGCTCCGGGCCTTTTGTTTTAGTACAGAATATCCATCAGTTCACGCAGCTCTTTGATGGCGATCTGTCCTGGTGCCGAGGCCTGACCTACGGTACCAAACGTCATCGCTGAACCAAACAGGCGACCTGTCACGCGACTGACGCCGCCCATTTTTGCCATCGACATGGTAATAATGGGGCGCGTCGCATATTTCTCTTTCATGGTCAGCGTGGCGGCGAGAAGCGTCAGCACATCCTGCGGCGTTTGCGGCATTACCGCAATTTTCGGCAGGTCTGCGCCCAAATCCTGCATGCGGCGAAGACGGTAGATGATATCTTCCTGTGCCGGTGTTTTGTGGAAATCATGGTTACTCATGATCACTTTAACACCCGCGCCATGGGCCACATCAATCACCGCACGAATCTGCGCTTCATCGTTGAACAACTCAATATCAATAAGATCGACCAGACCACTGAGCGCTGCCTGACGATTAAGCTCAAAATAGGCTTCATCGCTGATTTCCGTTTCGCCGCCTTCTTTTTTGCTGCGGAAGGTGAACAAGAGCGGAATGTCGGCCAGAATCTGGCGAAGGTCGCTAAGCGCCTGGCGCACGTGCTGCGGTTCGCGAACGTGCGTAAAGTGGTCGATACGCCATTCGATAAGATCGGCACCGGCGGTGGCCAGCGTCCGGGCATTTGCTTTCAGTTCGTCGAGCGTTTTGCCGATCAGCGGCACACAGATAAGTGTGGTCCCTTCCTGAAAGGTGATGTTTTTAACCGTTACTGCTTTCGTCATTTTGGTATCCATAATTTTCTCGCCGAACCGTCAGGCAGTGGCGGTTGCGCGGACCGTTTTTTGGGCAGCGCGAGCCTGAAACTGACGATAACCGATGTACAACGCAATCACAAAGCCGATTATGGCGATAATTAAATCAAACCACATAATGCTGGCAATGCTGATTTTGGACAGTTTCGCCGTAATCAACGGGATAGTGAAGCTGGCAATACTGCCGGCGGTGTAGAAGATCCCGGTGGCTTTGCCTTTCCCGTTCGGGAAGCTCATCGCCATGATGGTTGCGCCCAGTTGCAGTACGCCACCCGCTGCCGAGAAACCGATCACGAAAGCGAAACCGGTCACGATCATTGGCGTCGGGAACATACATACAATCAGCAATGAAATCATCGAGATGCCAGTGTAGAGAATCATTGCAACGGCAGAGTTCATGACGTTTTTCACAAAGGTTGCGGTGACAAATACACAGGTCAACGAGCCCGCCGTATAGATACTCAGTAACTTGATGGCTGATTCGTAGGGAATACCCGCAACGAACTGGCCGTACTGTGCGAGCCACTGACTGACCAGGTAAAAGGTCGCCATACCAATATAGCCGTACAGCGTGAACACCAGCATATCCATCGTACCGGCATCCGACTGCGGCGTTGTTGCCGCGGCAGGTTTTTCAGACGTCTCTTTTTTCGCCCGGTTGTCAGGGAAGGGCATTTTGATCAAATAGAGGGCGCTAAGAATCATTAACACAGCCGCGATGATAAATGACCAGCCAAACCACAGGTTCGCCCAAATCAACAGGCTAATAATGAACGGCAGCAGAAATTGCCCGGCCGAGACAAACGCTTTGATTAACACGTTCGCACGGCTTGCTGAGTTCGGGAAAGATTCCATCAGCGCCGGGTAGGTTCCGGAGTCGAGGAAGCTGTTCGCCAGACCGGCCATGATGCCAAAGCAATAGGCAGCATAGATGTTTTTGGTCAGCAAAATGCCGAAGAAAAACAGCAAATAGCTCAGAATACCCAGATAGATAAAGGGCTTACGACCATAGCGGTCAGAAAGGAAACCCGTCACGATGGTGGCGAGTTTACCGATACCCAAAGACGAAATAACAATCGAAACGCCGGCTCTGTCTGTTCCCCACTGTTCCTGTAAATTCGCCATGTTGAGGGTAATTAACAATACCCCCATGCCATGGATCAGGTAGTTGAGATACAGCCCAGCCGCAGTTGGGACATATCTATTTTTCATCGTGCCGGGCCTCAGAAAAGGACGTTTTTGACGTAATCGACCGGCATCTCTTTACCTGTCCAGATTTCAAAGGCTTTCGCCCCTTGCCAGAGCATCATTCCCAGGCCGTTCAGGGTGCGGCAGCCTTTCTTCTCAGCAACTTGCAGCAGATGGGTTTTGCGTGGGTTATAAATTACGTCAGAGACGATCAAATCAGGGCGCAGGAAACTGTCGTTCGGCAGCAGCATCTGGCCTTCAAACGGTTTCATGCCAACGCCGGTAGCATTCGTGAGGATCATGCTGCTGTCGATTTCCTGACGCAGTTTGTCATGATCGGCAAGATCGTAGAGATGAATTTCACAGTGGGTGTTATTGCGGATCTTAGCGACAGTTTGCTCCGCATTGGCAAAGAATTTGTCTTTCTGGTTGAAGATGGAGATCTCTTTCACGCCATCCAGCGCAGCCTGAACGCAGAGCGCCGTTGCCGCGCCACCCGCGCCCAGGACCGTCATTTTCTTGCCAATAATGTCGATGCCTTCTTCGGCCAGTGCGCGCATATAACCGGTACCGTCAGTGATATGACCCGTTAACACACCATTGTCATTGACCACGGTATTCACCGCACCGACCAGCTCTGCCGCCGGAGAGAGTTTATCCAGGTACTGGCAAATAGCGGTTTTGTTCGGCATGGAGACGTTAAACCCGCGCAGTTTGAGCGCCCGGAAACCCTGTACCACATCTTTCAATTCCTGGTTGTCTACTTCAAATGCCAGATAGACATAATCCAGACCCAGATGCGCAAAGGCTTCATTATGCATTGTCGGCGACATGCTATGACGAATCGGCGTTGCAATCAGTCCAATCAGCTCAGTGTGACCCGTAATACGTTCAGCCATGATAAAGTCCTTAATATGTTAGAAGTGGAATTTTTGCGGATTCGCGGTTGCCCAGAGCACCCATATCTTCGAGGGTGTCCAGCACGTTGCGCCCTTCGCGCACGCCATCAATGATTCGCCGGGCCATCAGGCTGTCGCCGATGTTCATTATTTTTACGTTATTGGCTCTGGCCCATTGCTCAATTTCATTGAGACCGGTGGTATTGGCACGCATTCCCAGGCAAACAAAGCCGTAGTCAAAAGGAATGTCGTAAGCACGGTCGGCTTGCTTGACGCTAAAGTGTGTCGGGTGAACGGCGACGAGTTGTGTTTGCATGTGCTGTTCCACGTGGTGTTCATCCAGCATGGTCAACATGGCGTTTTTGGTGATGATGTCCAGGTCGCGGCCCGGGCCATCCTGCATCTCAATCAGCGTAGTACGTGCTCCGCGTGCAGAGAAATATTCGATGACATCCAGACCGACTGCCCCGCCACCGACAACGGCAATGCGTTTTCCTTCTACGTCCGCGAACTGGTCCAGGTGATGAATCATGCCCATGATGGAGAAGACGTTGCCGCCCTCGACATCGATGCACTCTTTCAGCCCGTTAATCGGCGGGAGCAGCGGCGTGGAGCCCGTGGCGTTAACAATCAGGTTCGGCCGCAGTCCGGCAATGCGCTCAACATTGGCCTCCTGACCAACCATCAGCATTAAATTGTCTAATCCGGCCATCCGGTTTTTCATAAATTGTGGGAAGTCGGCGATACGTTTCTTCTCTGGCAGGCGCGAGATTTCAGAGGCGAGTCCGCCGAGGCTATTTTTCTTCTCCAGCAACCAGGTATGGCAGCCGACTTCTGCGGCGGTACAGGCGGCTTCCATTCCTGCGGTTCCCGCACCGATAACCACGACACGGATATCGCGATTTACCCTGCGCAGTTTATAAGCGTCGCCATGAATGATGTCCGGATTGATGGAACAGCGCAGCGGACGAGAGCGGGCGATACGGTGATCGGCACAGCCAATATTGCAGGAGATGCATTTGCGCATCAGGCGTTCATTGCCGCTCTGGACCTTTTGCACCCATTCCGGTTCGGCAATCAGGCCCCGGCCAATAGCAATCAGATCTGCATCGCCCGTTGCGATAATATCTTCGGCGACTTTCGGTGAGCGAATATTGCCGGCGATAACCGTCGGCTTATTAAACGTATCGCGTACGGCGCGGGAGAGATAACGTTTCCAGCCATCTTCCAGCGACATCTGATCAATCTGCAGATTCAGGTTATCGTTTTGCGCGGCCGAAACATTGAGAATGTCGACCTTATCCTGGCAGAGTGCCAGCATACGCAGCGTGTCTTCCAGCGTATTACCGCCCTTAAGGAAGTCATCGGCACTGAAACGCAGGCTAATTGGGAAACGTGGCCCGACGCAGGCACGCACTTTATCAACCACCAGCGTTAAAATGCGGGCGCGATTTTCAGGGGAACCGCCAAATTCATCGGTACGTTTATTAAACAGCGGCGATAAAAACTGACTGATTAGATAAGAGTGGCCTGCGTGAATTTCCACGCAATCAAATCCTGCACGTTTAACACGCTCTGCCGCTTCACCAAATTTATTAACTGCATGATATATTTCGTCATGGGTCATGGCGCGAGGAATATTGCCGTTCTTTTTCGACGGTGTATTCGAAGAAGAGAGCGGCTGTTCGCCATTCAGGCGATAAGCATAAGCAGAAGCGCCCGCATGATTTAGCTGAATAGAGACGCAGGCACCGTGTTTATGCAGTGTCTCGGTTAATTTGAAAAGTCCGGGAATATACTGATCGTTATCGATACGCAGTTGCGTTGTGCCATTCGAGGCAAACGGGAAATCGATACAGATATTCTCAATTGTAATTAAACCAGTCCCCCCTTTTGCCCGCAGTTCGTAGTATTCCAGCTGTTCCTGAGAGACTTCGCCGTTCAGGCTCGCCAGATTGGTGCCCATTGGCGGCATGATGATCCGGTTTTTTATCGTCATCCCGTTAATGGTTAACGGGGTGAAAAGGTGTTGGTAGTGGCTCATTTGCTCTCTCCACGGGAAATCCAGGAGGCCGACATGCGGAGGCCCTGATATATCCAAAGTTAAAATGTTTCTGTGGGAAAGATAACGAGCGAAGGAGGGGAAAAATAATGCTTTTTTTTGCATGAAACCATAGGGTCTTTCTATGCAATTAACCATTTTTTCACATGCTTGTATTCTTATATTAAATACTTGAACTGTATTTTTACTTGTGTTGCCTGGTTTATACAAAAAAAAAGCGGAATTGCACAGAATAAGAGCATTATGACGGGTCATTAATTTTTATATTTTCAAATATCCTTAAATATTGGCGAGGTGATTATCGAAATTTGTGATCTGCGTATCATTGAAAAACGTAAAATGCCCGGCCAAAAGACCGGGCGCGAGTGACCGCAGACGCGTTTAATTCATAAACGCGGGCTGTTTTTCCTCGTAGCTGGAGATGGCATCTTCATGCTGCAGGGTCAGACCAATACTGTCGAGACCGTTCAGCATGCAGTGGCGGCGGAATGCGTCGATGACAAACGGGTAGGATTTATCCCCGGCTTTCACCACCTGCGCTTCCAGGTCCACCTCAAACGAGATACCCGGATTGGCCTGGACCAGTGTAAACAGCTCATCCACTTCTTCGTCGCTCAGCTTCACAGGCAGCAGCTGGTTATTGAAGCTGTTGCCGTAGAAGATATCCGCGAAGCTTGGGGCGATAACGGTTCTAAAGCCGTAGTCGGTCAATGCCCAGGGCGCATGCTCACGCGATGAACCGCAGCCAAAGTTTTCCCGCGCCAACAAAATGGACGCGCCCTTGTATTCAGGGAAGTTGAGAACGAACTCTGGGTTCGGCTGCTCGCCTTTGTCATCCAGGAAACGCCAGTCATTAAACAGATGCGCGCCAAAACCGGTACGCGTGACCTTCTGCAAAAATTGCTTTGGAATAATGGCGTCCGTATCGACGTTGGCGGCATCCAGTGGGACAACCAGGCCGGTATGCTGTGTATATTTCTCTGCCATGATTATCTCCTCTTACAAACTGCGAATATCAGCGAAATGACCGGTGACCGCAGCAGCGGCTGCCATTGCAGGGCTGACCAGATGGGTACGACCGCCACGGCCCTGACGACCTTCAAAGTTACGGTTGCTGGTGGATGCGCAACGCTCGCCCGGATTCAGGCGGTCATTATTCATGGCCAGGCACATAGAACAGCCCGGTAAACGCCACTCGAAACCGGCTTCAATAAAGATCTTGTCCAGCCCTTCGGCTTCAGCCTGGGCTTTCACCGGGCCAGAGCCTGGAACCACCAGCGCCTGTACGCCTGGCGCGACTTTGCGCCCTTTGGCAATTTCTGCGGCGGCGCGTAAATCTTCAATGCGTGAGTTGGTACAGGAGCCGATAAAGACTTTATCAATAGCAACGGAGGTCAGAGGCACACCCGGTTGCAGGCCCATATAGGCCAGCGCTTTTTCTGCGGAGGCTCGCTCAACCGGATCGCTAAAAGAAGCCGGGTCCGGAATGTTGTCATTAACGGAGATCACCTGACCCGGGTTGGTTCCCCAGGTGACCTGCGGGGCAATCTCTTCGGCCTGCAGTGTCACAACCGTATCGAAAGTTGCATCTTCATCGGTTTTCAGCGTTTTCCAGTATTCAACTGCGTCGTCATAGTCTTTGCCTTTCGGCGCATGCAGACGGCCTTTCACGTAGTTAAACGTGGTTTCATCCGGTGCGACCAGACCCGCTTTGGCGCCCATTTCGATAGCCATGTTGCACAGGGTCATACGGCCTTCCATGCTCAGCGCCGCAATAGCCTCGCCACAGAATTCAACCACATGCCCGGTACCGCCTGCGCTGCCGGTTTTACCAATAATCGCCAGCACGATGTCTTTCGCGGTGATGCCTGCCGGCGCTTTGCCTTTGACTTCAATCTTCATCGTTTTGGCGCGGCCCTGTTTCAGGGTTTGCGTCGCCAGCACGTGCTCAACTTCGGAGGTACCTATACCAAAGGCCAGTGCGCCAAATGCACCGTGGGTGGCGGTGTGGGAGTCACCGCAGACGATGGTCATGCCCGGCAGGGTGACACCTTGTTCCGGTCCCATCACGTGCACGATGCCTTGATAAGGGTGGTTCAGGTCATACAACTCAACGCCGAACTCTTTGCAGTTCTTGATCAGTTCCTGCATCTGAATGCGCGCCATCTCGCCGGAGGCATTGATGTCTTTGGTCTGCGTGGAGACGTTATGATCCATGGTCGCGAAGGTCTTGCCCGGCTGACGTACCGGACGGTTGTGCGCGCGCAGACCGTCAAATGCCTGCGGCGAAGTCACTTCATGCACCAGATGACGATCAATGTATAACAATGGGGTTTCGTTTGGCGCTTCGTACACGACGTGCGCATCAAACAATTTTTCGTACAACGTCTTAGCCATGATTACACCCCTTCTGCGATATAACGGGCGATGATGTCACCCATCTCATCGGTACTAACAGCTGCGGCGCCACGGGCTAAATCACCGGTACGCACACCTTCTTCTAATGCGCGGTTAATAGCGCTTTCAATGGCGGTTGCCGCGTCATCGGCATCCAGGCTGTAACGCAACAGCAATGCGAGAGACAGGATTTGGGCTATCGGGTTGGCAATGTTTTTGCCCGCTATATCCGGCGCGGAGCCGCCAGCCGGTTCGTACAGACCAAAACCTTGTTCATTCAGACTGGCAGACGGCAGCATACCCATGGAGCCTGTGATCATCGCACACTCATCAGAGAGGATATCGCCGAACAGGTTGGAGCACAGCAGCACGTCAAACTGGGACGGATCTTTAATCAGCTGCATGGTGGCGTTGTCGATATACATATGCGCCAGCTCAACGTCCGGGTATTCCTGTGCCACTTCGTTGACGATTTCACGCCACAGCAGGGAGGTCTGCAGGACGTTGGCTTTATCAATGGAGTGCACTTTTTTACGGCGTTTACGTGCTGATTCAAATGCGATACGCGCGATACGTTCAATCTCAAAACGGTGATACACCTCGGTATCAAACGCTTTTTCATGCTGACCGCTGCCTTCACGACCTTTTGGCTGACCGAAGTAGATACCGCCCGTCAGCTCACGTACGCAGAGAATGTCAAAGCCGTTAGCGGAAATATCAGCGCGCAGCGGGCAGAACTCTTCCAGCCCCTGGTACAGCTTCGCCGGCCGCAGGTTGCTGAATAATTTAAAATGCTTACGCAGCGGCAGCAGAGCACCACGCTCCGGCTGTTGTGCTGGCGGCAAGTTTTCCCATTTGGGGCCGCCTACGGAACCAAACAAAATAGCGTCTGCCTGCTCGCAACCTTCCACGGTTGCTTGCGGCAGCGGGTTGCCATGACGATCGATTGCGATGCCGCCTACATCATAGTGGCTGGTAGTGATTCGCATATCGAAACGGCGACGAACGGCGTCCAGTACTTTTAAAGCCTGGGCCATGACTTCCGGGCCAATGCCGTCGCCCGGCAACACGGCAATATGGTAGTTCTTCGACATCACACGGTTTCCTTGTTGTTTTCTTTATTTTGAGCTTTGCGTTGCAATTCTTTTTCGACTTCTGCGGCGCGCCAGATGTTGTTCAGGACGTGCACCATTGCTTTGGCGGAAGATTCTACGATATCTGTTGCCAGACCCACGCCATGGAAACGGCGACCGTTGTAATTGACGACAATATCCACCTGACCCAGCGCGTCTTTGCCCTGACCTTTAGCATTGAGATCATATTTAACCAGCTCAATGTCATAACCGGTGATGCGATTAATCGCCTGATAAACGGCGTCTACCGGGCCGTTGCCGTTGGCGGCTTCTGCTTTTGTTTCTTCGCCACAGGCTAATTTCACTGAGGCGGTAGCGATATCGCTGGAACCGGACTGCACGCTAAAGTAATCCAGACGGAAATGCTCTGGTTCTTCCTGCTGCTTATTAATGAACGCCAGCGCTTCCAGATCGTAATCGAAGACCTGGCCTTTTTTGTCCGCCAGTTTCAGGAACGCGTCGTACAGATGGTCCATGTTGTAGTCGGTATCTTTGTAGCCCATCTCTTCCATACGGTGTTTCACCGCCGCGCGACCAGAACGGGAGGTCAGGTTCAACTGCACCTGATTCAGGCCAATGGATTCCGGGGTCATAATTTCGTAATTTTCACGGTTTTTCAGCACGCCATCCTGATGGATACCAGAAGAGTGAGCAAAGGCGCCGGTGCCGACAATCGCTTTATTCGCCGGGATTGGCATGTTGCAAATCTGGCTCACCGTCTGGCTGGTACGCCAGATTTCATGGTGATTAATGCCGGTATGCACATTCATGATGTCTTTTCGCACTTTAATAGCCATGATGACTTCTTCCAGCGAGCAGTTTCCTGCGCGTTCGCCGATACCATTCATCGCCCCTTCAACCTGACGCGCGCCGGCATGGACGGCAGCAATCGCGTTACCGACGGCCAGACCTAAATCATCGTGGGTATGGACGGAGATAATGGCTTTATCAATGTTCGGCACTCGTTCGTATAAGCCGCTAATAATACTGGCGAACTCGAAAGGCATGGTGTAGCCAACGGTGTCCGGGATATTAATGGTTTTCGCACCCGCGTTGATGGCGGCTTCAACCACACGCGCCAGGTCTGCGATCGGGGTACGGCCTGCGTCTTCACACGAGAATTCAACGTCGTCGGTGTAATTACGGGCGCGCTTAATCATATAGATGGCACGCTCGATTACTTCATCCAGCGTACTGCGCAATTTGGTGGCGATATGCATCGGTGACGTGGCGATAAAGGTATGGATGCGAAACGCCTCGGCGACTTTCAGCGATTCGGCCGCCACATCAATATCTTTCTCTACACAGCGTGCCAGCGCGCAGACGCGGCTGTTTTTAACCTGACGCGCGATAGTTTGTACGGATTCGAAATCGCCCGGAGAGGAGACCGGAAAACCGACTTCCATGACGTCAACGCCCATACGTTCCAGCGCCAGGGCGATCTGCAGCTTCTCTTTCACACTCAGGCTTGCCTGTAACGCTTGTTCACCATCACGTAAGGTTGTATCAAAAATAACGACTTGCTGGCTCATGGTTTGGTCCTTGTCTCTCTTCGGTCGCCTTGCTACGAGCATAAAAAAACCCGCGCCAAGGCGCGGGTTCTTAGTGTTAACTGGAGGATGATTAACGCTGAGCGTCGTCCACCGGTCTACCGCGCACATGGGATGCGTTTAGTAGTAGTAGACCGAGGAAGCGAACATTGCGAATCATGACCATGCTCCAGATGAATGTGATTAACTGCGATATGCCTTTAGTGGTACTGGATTCAGAAATCAAAGTCAACACTTAGCCCCGTAAAAGCGCATGAAAACGGATTTGGTACCGTGTTTTTCTTTAGTTAATCGTGCTGTAATTCGATGAAAAATCAAAATAAGGTATTAGTGCTATTTCATACTTAACGTTGTTTGTACCTTTGATGAACATTTCTTTGCAGTTGGTTATATTTACACACTTTTAAGACCAGCTTTCTATCTCAATGATTAATCATGATTAATTTATTGGAGTTATCGTTTTTCTTAATCAAAATGGAGGAATGAAAAATTTAAGTTAAATTATTTTGTTTGCAATGGTGAAATATTTCTGCCGCAGAGCATTTATTGCTTAGTGAAGTTGTATTGTACATTCATTCTAATTATGTTTTGATCCCGGTACGCCGTTTTATTTAAGCGGGAATACTTGATTTAATGTCTCTGTTTGCGAATGCAATTAGCAGTCATTGAAATATCTTTATACATTCCTATTTTTTGGAATTCCTCTTTTCCTTATCTCATATGCGTGATAAATCATATTTCTTTAGATTATTACTGCCGGGATAAATGGAATTTTGCATGATACTGGAGAAGGACATGTCAGAAGAGAATATTGAAAATGCTCATATTAATGAGATAACGAAACCGCAACTTCGCAAAGTTGATCTTAATTTGTTAACTATTTTCGATGCGGTAATGCAGGAACAAAATATTACGCGAGCAGCCCATACATTGGGGATGTCACAACCGGCGGTGAGCAACGCCCTGGCCAGACTTAAGGTTATGTTTAATGACGAACTGTTTGTACGCTATGGTCGCGGGATACAGCCTACGGCGCGTGCCTTCCAGCTGTTTGGTTCGGTCCGACAGGCGCTACAACTCGTGCAAAATGAACTACCAGGGTCGGGTTTTGAACCCGTGACCAGCGAGCGCATTTTTAATCTCTGTGTTTGTAGTCCGCTCGATAACCTCCTCACCTCTGTCATCTACAATCGCGTGAATGAGGTTGCGCCGAATATCAATCTGGCCTTTAAATCATCATTAAATCAAAATACCGAGCATCAGCTTCGTTACCAGGAAATAGAATTTGTCATCGGTTACGATGAATTTCGCCGACCAGAATTCGCATGCGTACCGTTGTTTAAAGACGAGATGGTCCTGGTAGCCAGTAAAAAACATCCACGTATTAACGGGCCACTTCGGGAAAGTGATATTTATTGTGAACAGCATGCTGTGGTTTCACTGGACCGTTATGCATCGTTTAGCCAGCCATGGTATGACACGACAGATAAACAAACCTGTGTCGCTTATCAGGGAATGGCATTGACGAGTGTGCTTAATGTCGTTTCTCAAACTCAGCTTGTGGCCATTGCCCCTCGTTGGTTAGCAGAAGAGTTCGCGGGGAAATTAGACCTCCAGATTTTACCGTTACCATTAAAACTGAATAGCCGTACCTGTTATCTTTCATGGCATGAAGCGGCGGGACGGGATAAAGGCCACCAATGGATGGAAGAATTACTGGTCTCAGTGTGTCGCCATTAAAAAAGCAGTCCATGCGCTGAGTGTGTCGATAGCGGATTTCTTCTGTTTGTACATATTGATGCGAAATTTTATGCTGAGATATTTCTCTGACGCATCGAATCGCGCCGTAAAAATGCATGAATTACTGAGCAGGAAGTGATTCGAATGACGAATTGTCATCGTCTTTGCTTATTACAGACAAATTCACTAAATCCCGCTTGTTAACCTTATTTTTTCTCTTTTGGGACGGGATGCGGTGAATCGTTTGCTAATTGCCTGCCAGATTTTCAGCGGTTATGGTAACTGCCATTCATAATCAGAATACAGGGACTTCCTGTACTGAACAGAGCGACAAGACGGAAATGCGTTCTGTCGTCAGTCGCCAAACCCAAGCCTGGAGGCAAACCATGGAGATGTTGTCTGGAGCCGAGATGGTCGTCCGATCGCTTATCGATCAGGGCGTGAAGCAAGTATTCGGTTATCCTGGGGGCGCGGTCCTCGATATTTACGATGCGCTACATACGGTCGGTGGAATCGATCACGTCCTGGTACGCCATGAACAGGCAGCGGTGCATATGGCTGATGGCCTGGCAAGGGCGACGGGAGAAGTCGGCGTTGTGCTTGTCACTTCCGGGCCGGGAGCCACGAATGCTATCACCGGGATTGCAACAGCCTATATGGACTCGATTCCGCTGGTCGTTCTTTCCGGTCAGGTGGCAACTTCCCTCATCGGTTATGACGCTTTCCAGGAGTGCGACATGGTGGGGATATCCCGCCCGGTGGTAAAACATAGTTTCCTGGTTAAGCAGACCGAAGACATTCCCGGCGTGCTGAAAAAAGCGTTCTGGCTTGCTTCCACTGGTCGTCCTGGTCCTGTCGTCGTCGATTTACCAAAAGATATTCTCAATCCGGCTAATAAGCTGCCTTACGTATGGCCGGATTCAGTCAGTATGCGTTCCTATAACCCGACAACACACGGACATAAAGGGCAAATCAAACGCGCTTTGCAGACGCTTGTGGCGGCTAAACACCCCGTTGTCTATGTCGGCGGCGGCGCAATCACATCCGCCTGCGAACCGCAACTGAGCGCGCTGGCAGAAAAATTGAATCTCCCTGTTGTCTCGTCGCTCATGGGGCTGGGGGCGTTTCCGGCATCGCATCGTCAGGCGTTAGGTATGTTGGGTATGCATGGTACTTACGAAGCCAACATGACCATGCATCACTCGGATGTGATCTTTGCCGTTGGAGTGCGCTTTGATGATCGCACAACCAATAATCTGGCGAAGTACTGCCCAAATGCGACCGTGCTGCATATTGATATTGATCCCACGTCGATTTCGAAAACTGTGCAGGCCGATGTGCCCATTGTTGGGGATGCCCGGCTGGTGCTCGAACAGATGCTGGAGTTGTTGGGACAAGAAGAGTTTCAACAGCCTTTAGACGACATTCGCGACTGGTGGTTGCAGATTGAGCAATGGCGTGCCCGTCAGTGCCTGAAATACGATACGCAAAGCGAGAAGATCAAACCGCAGGCGGTAATCGAAACGATCTGGCGCTTAACCAAAGGGGATGCCTATGTCACCTCGGATGTCGGCCAGCATCAGATGTTTGCGGCACTCTATTACCGCTTTGATAAACCGCGTCGCTGGATAAACTCCGGCGGGCTGGGCACGATGGGCTTTGGTCTGCCAGCTGCGCTGGGTGTGAAAATGGCACTCCCGGATGAAACGGTTATCTGCGTTACGGGCGACGGCAGTATCCAGATGAATATTCAGGAGCTGTCTACCGCGATGCAATATGAGCTTCCGGTGCTGGTACTGAACCTGAACAACCGATATTTGGGTATGGTGAAGCAGTGGCAGGATATGATTTATTCGGGTCGCCATTCGCAATCGTATATGCAGTCGTTACCTGACTTTGCGCGTGTCGCTGAAGCTTATGGTCATGTTGGGATCACTATTACCCGTCCGGACGAACTGGAAGCGAAGCTGAGTGAGGCGCTTGAGCAGGTGAAGAATAACCGCCTGGTCTTTGTCGATGTGACCGTCGACGGGAGTGAACATGTTTATCCGATGCAGATCCGTGGCGGTGGCATGGATGAAATGTGGTTGAGCAAAACGGAGAGAACCTGATTATGCGCCGGATATTATCTGTATTACTGGAAAATGAATCGGGCGCGTTATCGCGCGTGATCGGTCTTTTTGCCCAGCGTGGCTATAACATTGAAAGTCTGACGGTGGCACCGACAGATGATCCTACACTTTCGCGAATGACGATTCAGACGGTCGGTGACGCCAAAGTGCTGGAGCAAATTGAAAAGCAACTGCACAAGCTGGTTGATGTGTTACGTGTAAATGAGCTTGGGCAGGGTGCCTATGTTGAGCGCGAGATCATGCTGGTGAAAGTCCAGGCCAGCGGTTATGGTCGTGAAGAGGTCAAACGCAACGCGGAGATCTTCCGCGGGCAGATCATTGATGTCACGCCTTCTATTTATACGGTTCAGCTCGCAGGCACCAGTGATAAGCTTGATGCTTTTCTGGCGACCATTCGTGATGTGGCTAAAATCGTTGAGGTGGCGCGGTCTGGCGTGGTCGGTTTATCGCGCGGCGACAAAATCATGCGTTAAGTGTTACGCGTACGTCATTTTCCTGGCCTGGCGTTATCCGCTGGGCTTTTTTTTTGCGAAATCCGCCGGAAGCGAACACAAAAGCTGTTGCCGCAGTGTCTATTCTGCGCTTAGATGTTATGGAATTTAACCTATATCCCTAAAAAGGTTATGGAGTATCTTTTATTTTTTGAGGGGCAATTGTGAAACTGGATGAAATCGCCCGGCTAGCCGGCGTCTCACGTACCACGGCAAGCTATGTCATTAATGGAAAGGCAAAGCAATATCGTGTCAGCGACAAAACCGTCGAGAAAGTTATGGCGGTCGTACGTGAGCATAATTACCACCCGAATGCGGTGGCGGCTGGGTTGCGAGCGGGACGTACTCGCTCCATTGGGCTGGTTATTCCTGATTTGGAGAACACCAGTTATACGCGTATTGCAAATTATCTGGAGCGGCAGGCGCGTCAACGCGGTTATCAACTGCTTATCGCCTGCTCGGAAGATCAGCCAGATAACGAAATGCGCTGCATCGAACATCTGCTGCAGCGCCAGGTGGATGCCATTATCGTTTCAACATCGTTGCCGCCGGAGCATCCTTTCTATCAGCGTTGGGCCAATGATGCCTTTCCTATAGTTGCTCTTGACCGCGCGCTGGATCGTGAACACTTCACCAGCGTTGTCGGCGCCGATCAGGATGACTCGGAAATGCTGGCGGCGGAATTACGCAAATTCCCGGCAGAAAAAGTACTCTACCTGGGTGCGCTGCCTGAACTTTCTGTTAGCTTCCTGCGCGAGCAGGGTTTCCGTACTGCCTGGAAGGACGATCCGCGTGAAGTGGATTATCTCTATGCAAATAGCTATGAGCGCGAAGCTGCTGCGCAGTTATTTGAAAAATGGCTGGAAACGCACACCATGCCGCAGGCGCTTTTCACTACCTCTTTTGCGCTATTACAAGGCGTGCTGGATGTTACGTTGCGCCGCGATGGTAAGTTACCGTCTGACCTGGCCATTGCTACTTTTGGTGATCATGAGTTGCTGGACTTCCTGCAGTGCCCGGTCCTGGCGGTGGCGCAGCGTCATCGGGATGTTGCTGAACGCGTGCTGGAGATTGTGCTTGCCAGTCTGGACGAGCCACGTAAACCTAAGGCGGGTTTGAGCCGCATTCGTCGTAACCTCTACCGTCGTGGCGTATTAAGCCGCGTGTAGTGATCAAATAAAGGCAGTAATCGCTGCCTTTTTGTTGCGAATGAAAGGCGATAATTAATTTTATTGCCAATTCAGATAAATCCTTATTTTTAAGGCTGTTAATTTAATTAATTTGCCTTATTTCACTCAGGACACATTTTAAAGTAATTAAGACGTAACTGAACGTGTCTCCCGTATTACTTTGTTACATCTCCCGGCGTAATCGTTGAAATAACAACCACTTTTTGAATGCGGACTTTATGTCTGCGGCTTTTCTTAGAGTTCCCCCGCCGCGCAGGCGGCATCTGGCACTGTTATCTGGCTGCAATATGTCTTAAAATGCCGCCCGCGTCGCAAACTGACACTTTATATTTCGCGCGCATAAAATAAGTGGTTTTTAACGCCCCAATGCATATTCAGTTTTTTTCTTACAAATATTCATGACGTTAATTTGCCTCATTAGTTGAGCGGTATTTCACCAAAGTGGAATGTAACCGCGAATAAGGGATCTTTTATTCTGGTTAGCCTTTGCACTGGCTTGACAAGCTTTTCCTCCGCTCCGTAAACTCCTTTGGTGGGGATTTGTGGGATAAAGTGGTGAAATAGGTCACTCAGGGGTGGGGCTGGTATGTTCCGTGGAGCTACATTAGTCAATCTCGACAGCAAAGGCCGATTAGCCGTGCCGACCCGTTATCGGGATTTGCTGCTGGAGAAAGCTTCCGGTCAAATGGTTTGTACCATTGACATCCGTCACACCTGCCTGCTGCTTTACCCCTTACCCGAATGGGAAATTATTGAGCAAAAATTGTCGCGTCTGTCGAGCATGGATCCACAAGAGCGCCGGGTACAACGTCTCTTGCTGGGGCATGCCAGCGAATGTCAGATGGATAACGCAGGGCGCTTATTAATCGCGCCCGTTTTACGGCAACATGCCGGGCTGACGAAAGAAGTGATGCTGGTCGGACAGTTCAATAAATTCGAGCTGTGGGACGAAACGACCTGGTATCAACAGGTCAAGGAAGATATCGACGCTGAGCAAGCGGGCACTGAAATACTTTCAGACCGATTGCAGGATTTGTCTCTGTAATGATGATGGAAAATTTTAAACACACAACGGTGCTACTGGATGAGGCCGTTAATGGCCTGAACATTCGTCCGGATGGCATTTACATTGATGGCACTTTTGGCCGCGGTGGTCACTCACGCCTGATCCTCTCCCATCTGGGTGCGGAAGGACGTCTGCTGGCTATTGATCGGGATCCGGAAGCGATTGCCGTCGCAAAAACGATTGATGATCCCCGCTTTTCCATCGTGCATGGTCCTTTTTCCGCGTTGGCTGAGTATGTCAGCGAGCGTGGCCTCACCGGTAAGATCGACGGAATTCTGCTCGATCTTGGGGTCTCTTCTCCGCAACTTGATGATGCTGAACGCGGTTTTTCTTTTATGCGTGACGGTCCGCTTGATATGCGTATGGATCCGACGCGCGGCCAGTCTGCTGCCGAGTGGTTACGAACGGCCGATGAAGCCGATATCGCCTGGGTAATAAAAACCTTTGGTGAAGAGCGCTTTGGTAAACGCATCGCGCGCGCCATCGTCGAACGTAACCGCGAAGAACCGATGACCCGCACCAAAGAGCTGGCTGCGGTGGTGGCTGCAGCGACACCGGTGAAAGATAAATTCAAACATCCTGCGACCCGTACCTTCCAGGCGGTTCGTATCTGGGTAAACAGTGAACTGGAGGAAATAGAGCTGGCGCTAAAAAGCTCGATCGACGTCCTGGCCCCGGGAGGGCGGCTCTCGATCATCAGTTTTCACTCGCTGGAAGACCGCATTGTAAAACGTTTTATGCGTGAGCAAAGCCGCGGTCCACAAGTTCCGGCAGGATTACCGATGACGGAAGAGCAACTCAGGAAACTGGGTGGCCGTCAGTTACGAGCACTAGGCAAGTTGATGCCGGGCGAAGAAGAAGTGGCTGAGAATCCACGTGCCCGTAGTTCAGTTCTGCGTATTGCAGAGAGGACGAACGCATGATCGGCAGAGTGTCAGAGACCCTTAGCAAAGTTAAAGTGTCGTTAGGAAGCAACGAGCGCCATGCCTTGCCTGGCGTGATCGGCGACGACCTTTTGCGATTTGGGAAACTGCCACTCTGCTTGTTCATTTGCATCATCATGACGGCGGTGACGGTTGTCACCACCTCGCATCATACCCGTTTGTTGACGGCTCAGCGTGAACAACTCGTGCTGGAACGCGATGCGCTGGATATTGAATGGCGCAACTTGATCCTTGAAGAGAATGCGCTCGGCGATCATAGCCGGGTTGAGCGGATCGCGACCGAGAAGCTGCAAATGCAGCATGTCGATCCGTCCCAGGAAAACATTGTTGTACAGAAATAAGGAACCACGCGACGCATGAAAGCCGCAGCGGTGAAAACGCCAAAACCGAAACGCCAGGAAGAACAGGCCAGCTTTGTGAGCTGGCGTTTTGCCTTGCTTTGCGGCTGCATTTTGCTGGCGCTGGGCTTTTTGCTGGGTCGCGTGGCGTACTTGCAAATTGTGAACCCCGATATGCTGGTGCGTGAAGGGGATATGCGTTCGCTGCGCGTACAGGAAGTCGCGACCTCTCGCGGTATGATTACCGACCGTTCTGGCCGCCCGCTGGCAGTGAGTGTGCCGGTGAAAGCGATTTGGGCCGACCCGAAAGAGGTGCAGGATGCCGGTGGCGTAACGCTCGATAATCGCTGGAAGGCCCTTTCTGACGCATTAACTATCCCGCTCGATCAACTTTCCTCGCGCATTAATGCTAACCCGAAAGGGCGCTTTATCTATTTAGCGCGTCAGGTGAACCCCGATCTTGGCGAGTACATCAAAAAGCTTAAGTTGCCGGGGATTCACCTTCGCGAAGAGTCCCGCCGTTATTACCCTTCGGGCGAAGTAACTGCTCACCTCATCGGCTTCACTAACGTCGACAGTGAAGGTATCGAAGGGGTCGAGAAAAGCTTTGATAAGTGGCTTACCGGTCAGCCGGGTGAGCGTATTGTGCGTAAAGACCGTTATGGCCGCGTGATTGAGGATATTTCCTCTACCGACAGCCAGGCGGCGCATAACCTTGCGCTGAGTATTGACGAACGCCTACAGGCGCTGGTCTATCGCGAGCTGAACAATGCAGTGGCATTTAACAAAGCGGAATCGGGCAGTGCCGTGTTGGTGGATGTGAACACCGGCGAAGTGCTGGCGATGGCGAACAGCCCCTCTTACAACCCGAACAATTTCACCGGTACCGCGAAAGACGCCATGCGTAACCGCGCCATTACCGACGTCTTCGAACCAGGTTCGACGGTGAAACCCATGGTGGTGATGACCGCGCTCCAGCGTGGCGTCGTGACGCCTAACACCGTATTGAATACGATCCCATACCGAATTAACGGCCACGAAATCAAAGATGTGGCGCGCTACAGCGAATTGACCCTGACCGGGGTTCTACAGAAGTCGAGTAACGTTGGTGTTTCTAAACTGGCGTTAGCGATGCCGTCCTCAGCGTTAGTAGATACTTACTCACGTTTTGGGCTGGGAAAGGCGACCAATTTGGGGTTGGTCGGAGAACGCAGTGGCTTATTTCCTCAAAAACAACGGTGGTCTGACATAGAGAGGGCCACCTTCTCTTTCGGCTACGGGCTGATGGTAACGCCGTTACAGTTAGCGCGAGTCTATGCAACTATCGGCAGCTACGGTGTCTACCGTCCGCTGTCGATAACCAAAGTTGATCCCCCTGTTCCGGGCGAACGCATCTTCAATGAATCTATCGTACGTAATGTCGTACATATGATGGAGAGTGTGGCCCTTCCTGGCGGCGGCGGTGTAAAAGCGGCGATTAAAGGCTACCGCATCGCGATTAAGACCGGTACGGCGAAGAAGGTGGGGCCGGATGGCCGCTACATCAACAAATACATTGCTTATACCGCGGGTGTTGCGCCCGCCAGTAATCCACGCTTTGCGCTGGTGGTCGTTATTAACGATCCACAAGCAGGTAAATACTACGGTGGCGCCGTTTCTGCGCCGGTGTTTGGTGCCATCATGGGCGGCGTTTTACGCACCATGAACATCGAACCGGATGCGCTGACAACGGGCGATAAGAATGAATTCGTAATTAATCAAGGCGAGGGAACAGGTGGCAGATCGTAATTTGCGCGACCTTCTTGCTCCGTGGGTGCCAGGTGCGCCGGAGCGAGCACTGCGAGAAATGACACTCGACAGCCGGGTAGCGGCGTCGGGTGATCTTTTTGTTGCAGTCGTGGGTCATCAGGCGGACGGGCGTCGATATATCCCGCAGGCGATTGCGCAAGGTGTGGCTGCCATTATTGCCGAGGCGAAAGATGAGGCCTCCGACGGCGAAATTCGCGAGATGCATGGCGTACCGGTTATCTATCTGAGCCAGTTAAATGAGCGTCTTTCTGCGTTGGCCGGACGTTTTTATAACGAGCCTTCTGAGCAACTGCGTCTGATTGGCGTGACTGGCACTAACGGTAAAACCACCACCACACAGTTGCTGGCGCAATGGAGCCAACTGCTTGGTGAAACCAGCGCGGTGATGGGCACTGTGGGGAATGGTCTGTTGGGCAAAGTGGTTCCATCGGAAAATACCACTGGCTCCGCCGTTGATGTGCAGCATGTGATTGCAAGCCTCGCGCAGCAAGGCGCAACGTTCGCCGCGATGGAAGTCTCTTCTCACGGGCTGGTTCAGCACCGCGTAGCGGCATTGAAATTTGCTGCCTCTGTCTTTACGAATCTGAGCCGCGATCATCTGGACTATCACGGCGACATGACCAATTACGAAGCGGCCAAATGGCTGCTGTTTTCTGCTCACCATTTCGGTCAGGCCATCGTCAATGCTGATGATGAAGTCGGACGCCGTTGGTTAGCAAAACTGCCTGATGCAGTTGCCGTGTCGATGGAAGACTATATCAACCCTGATTGTCATGGTCGCTGGCTAAAAGCGACCAACGTGGTGTACCACGACAGCGGCGCGACTATCCGTTTTGCCTCCTCCTGGGGCGAGGGTGAGATTGAAAGCCGCCTGATGGGCGCCTTTAACGTCAGCAATCTGCTACTGGCGCTGGCGACATTGCTGGCGCTGGGTTATCCGCTGGCTGATTTACTTAACACTGGCGCACGTCTGCAGCCGGTTTGTGGGCGTATGGAAGTGTTCAGCGCGCCGGGCAAACCAACCGTGGTGGTGGATTATGCACATACGCCGGATGCGCTGGAAAAAGCGTTGCAGGCGGCACGACTGCACTGCACCGGAAAACTGTGGTGCGTATTTGGCTGCGGTGGCGATCGCGATAAAGGCAAGCGTCCGCTGATGGGCGCTATTGCCGAGCAGTTCGCCGATATTCCTGTCGTAACGGATGACAACCCGCGTACCGAAGAGCCGCGAGCCATCATCGACGATATCCTGGCGGGAATGCTTGATGCGGGCCGCGCACATGTGATGGAAGGCCGCGCAGAAGCGGTCACCAACACCATCATGCAGGCGAAAGAAGATGACGTTGTCCTGCTCGCAGGTAAAGGCCACGAAGATTATCAAATTGTCGGTAACCACCGTCTCGATTATTCAGACCGTGTCACCGCGGCGCGTCTGTTGGGAGTGATCGCATGATTAGCGTAACGCTTAGCCAGCTCGGCGGCATTTTGCACGGCGAACTGCATGGTGCAGACGCAACTATTGAAGCGGTTACTTCCGATACCCGTAAGTTGACCTCTGGTTGCCTGTTTGTGGCGCTGAAAGGTGAACGTTTCGATGCTCATGATTTCGCTGATAAAGCGAAAGAGGGCGGTGCTGGCGCGCTGTTAGTCAGTCGCAAACTGGATATCGATCTGCCGCAAGTGGTGGTGAAGGATACCCGTCTCGCGTTTGGCGAACTGGCAGCCTGGGTTCGTCAGCAGGTACCTGCTCGCGTTGTGGCACTGACCGGCTCTTCCGGCAAAACATCGGTGAAAGAGATGACGGCCGCCATTCTCAGTGAATGTGGCAATACGCTCTATACCGCCGGGAATCTGAACAATGATATCGGTGTGCCGATGACCTTGCTGCGCCTGACAAAAGAACATCAGTATGCGGTGATTGAACTTGGCGCTAATCATCAGGGCGAGATCGCCTGGACCGTGGCGCTGACCCGTCCGGAAGCGGCGCTGGTTAACAACCTTGCGGCAGCACACCTGGAAGGGTTTGGTTCTCTGGCCGGAGTGGCAAAGGCCAAAGGCGAGATTTATAGCGGCTTGCCGGACAATGGCATTGCCATTATGAATGCCGATAACAATGACTGGCTGAACTGGCAGAACATAATCGGCAATCGCAAAGTCTGGCGCTTCTCGCCAAATGCCGCTAACAGCGATTTTACCGCGACCAATATTCATGTGACCTCCCACGGTACAGAATTCACGCTGCAAACCCCAACGGGCGGTATAGATGTCACGTTGCCATTGCCAGGGCGTCACAATATCGCGAATGCGCTGGCGGCAACCGCGCTGGCGATGGCGGTAGGGGCGCCGCATGACGCAGTGAAAAAGGGTCTGGCTAATCTGAAAGCGGTTCCGGGGCGTCTTTTCCCGGTGCAACTTGGCGAAAACCAATTACTGCTGGACGACAGCTACAACGCCAACGTGGGATCGATGACGGCGGCCGCACATGTTTTAGCCGAAATGCCGGGCTATCGGGTTATGGTTGTCGGCGACATGGCGGAATTGGGTGATGAAAGTCAGGCGTGTCACGTTCAGGTGGGGGAAACGGCAAAAGCTGTTGGTATCGATCGTGTGTTAAGCGTCGGCAAGATCAGTAAAGCCATCAGTGATGCCAGCGGCGTCGGTGAGCATTTTGATGATAAGGCGGCAATGGTTGCGCGTTTAGAGGCGCTGATTGCCGAGAAGCAAATTATTACCATTTTGGTGAAAGGTTCACGTAGTGCCGCCATGGAAGAGGTTGCACGCGCATTACAGGAGAAAAGGGCATGTTAGTTTGGCTGGCCGAACATTTGGTCAAATATTATTCCGGCTTTAACGTCTTCTCCTATTTGACGTTTCGCGCCATCGTCAGCCTGCTGACTGCGCTCTTCATCTCTTTGTGGATGGGGCCGCGCATGATTGCCCGTCTGCAAAAACTCTCATTTGGCCAGGTCGTACGTAACGATGGCCCGGAGTCGCATTTCAGTAAACGCGGTACGCCGACTATGGGCGGCATCATGATTCTGACCGCGATCGTGGTGTCTGTACTGCTGTGGGCTTACCCGTCCAATCCCTACGTCTGGTGTGTTCTGGTTGTACTGGTTGGCTACGGCATCATTGGTTTTGTCGATGACTACCGCAAAGTCGTGCGTAAAGACACAAAGGGGCTGATTGCTCGCTGGAAATATTTCTGGATGTCGGTGATTGCGCTGGGCGTTGCGTTCGCGCTGTACCTTGCGGGTAACGACACGCCAGCTACACAGTTGGTGGTGCCGTTCTTTAAAGATGTCATGCCGCAATTGGGCATCTTCTACATCCTGCTGGCGTATTTCGTGATTGTGGGGACAGGTAACGCGGTCAACCTGACCGACGGCCTTGATGGTCTGGCGATTATGCCCACCGTGTTTGTGGCGGCGGGCTTTGCACTGGTTGCCTGGGCGACCGGTAACATGAACTTCGCCAGTTATCTGCACATTCCATATCTGCGTCATGCGGGTGAGCTGGTCATTGTCTGTACGGCAATTGTGGGTGCAGGGCTGGGATTTCTGTGGTTTAACACCTACCCGGCCCAGGTTTTTATGGGGGATGTGGGCTCGCTGGCGTTAGGTGGCGCACTGGGCATTATCGCCGTGCTACTGCGTCAGGAGTTTCTGTTGGTCATTATGGGCGGCGTCTTCGTCGTCGAAACCCTGTCTGTGATTTTGCAGGTTGGGTCGTTCAAATTGCGTGGTCAGCGTATTTTCCGTATGGCGCCGATTCACCATCACTATGAACTGAAAGGCTGGCCGGAGCCGCGCGTGATTGTGCGCTTCTGGATTATTTCGCTGATGCTGGTCCTGATTGGTCTGGCAACGCTTAAGGTACGTTAATCATGGCAGATTACCAGGGTAAAAAAGTCGTCATTATTGGTCTTGGTCTGACGGGACTCTCGTGCGTGGAATTTTTCCGCGCGCGCGGCGTTACGCCAAAAGTGATGGACACCCGCGTTTCGCCGCCGGGGCTGGATAAGCTGCCGGAAGAGGTGGAACGCTATCTTGGTGGTCTGAATGATGACTGGCTGTTGGCGGCCGATCTGATCGTCGCGAGTCCAGGGATCGCGCTGGCGCACCCTTCGTTGAGCGCAGCGGCAGATGCGGGTGTCGAGATCGTAGGTGATATTGAGCTTTTCTGCCGCGAGGCGCAGGCGCCGATCGTGGCGATCACCGGGTCGAACGGTAAAAGCACGGTCACGACGCTGGTGGGCGAAATGGCAAAATCCGCCGGCAAGAACGTGGGCGTCGGCGGCAACATCGGTCTGCCCGCGTTGATGCTGCTGGAATCTGCCTGCGATCTCTATGTGCTGGAGCTTTCCAGCTTCCAGCTTGAAACCACATCCAGCCTGCATGCTGCCGCGGCGACCATTCTCAATGTCACCGAAGATCATATGGACCGGTATCCGTTTGGTCTGCAGCAGTACCGTGCGGCAAAACTGCGTGTTTATGAAAATGCGAAAGTTTGTGTAGTCAATGCGGATGACGCGCTGACCATGCCGGTGCGCGGCGCGGATGAGCGCTGCGTTAGCTTTGGCGTGGATGTCGGCGATTACCATCTCAATCGCCAGCAGGGGGAAACCTGGCTGCGCGTGAAAGGTGAGAAGGTTCTGAACGTTAAAGAGATGAAGCTTAGCGGTCAGCATAATTATACAAACGCGCTGGCAGCACTGGCCCTGGCCGATGCCGTGGGATTGCCGCGCGCCAGCAGCCTGAAAGCGTTAACCACGTTTACTGGCCTGGCGCACCGCTTCCAGCTGGCGCTGGAGCACAATGGTGTGCGCTGGATTAACGATTCCAAAGCGACCAACGTCGGCAGTACAGAGGCGGCACTGAACGGCCTGCATGTGGATGGCACGCTGCATCTGCTGCTCGGTGGCGATGGTAAATCGGCAGACTTCTCTCCACTGAAACGCTATCTCGAAGGCAGCAATGTTCGCTTGTATTGCTTTGGCCGCGATGGTGCGGAACTGGCTGCGCTGCGTCCGGAAATTACCGAGCAAACGCAGGATATGGAACAGGCAATGCGCCTGATCGCGACGCGGGTACAGCCGGGCGACATGGTGTTGTTATCGCCCGCCTGCGCCAGCCTCGATCAGTTTAAGAACTTTGAACAGCGTGGCGATGTCTTTACCCGCCTGGCGCAGGAGTTAGGTTGATGCGTTTAAGTCTCCCCCGCCCGAGAATGCCGCACCTGCCAGGATTAGGGATCCTGAGCTGGCTGTTTGGTGCATTAAAAGGTTGGGTGATGGGCTCACGCCAGAAAGATAACGACAGTCTGGTCATGTATGACCGCACGCTGTTCTGGCTGACGCTGGGCCTGGCGGCGATCGGTTTTATCATGGTGACGTCGGCGTCAATGCCGGTGGGGCAGAGGTTGACCGCAGACCCGTTCTTCTTTGCCAAACGCCATGCGCTGTATCTTTTCCTGGCGTTTTGTCTGGGGCTGGTAACGCTGCGGTTGCCGATGGAGTTCTGGCAGCGCTGGAGCTCGGTAATGCTGGTGGCCGCTATTGTCATGCTGTTGGTTGTTCTGGTGGTGGGTAGCTCAATCAACGGGGCGTCGCGCTGGATTGACCTGGGCGTAATGCGTTTCCAGCCAGCGGAATTTACCAAGCTGTCGCTGTTCTGTTATCTGGCGAACTACCTGGTGCGCAAGGTTGATGAGGTGCGTAATAACCTGCGCGGGTTCCTCAAGCCGATGGGCGTCATCATGGTGCTCGCGGTGCTACTGCTGGCGCAGCCTGACCTGGGTACTGTGGTGGTGCTCTTTATTACCACGCTGGCGATGCTGTTCCTGGCCGGGGCAAAACTGTGGCAGTTCATCGCCATTATCGGTTCCGGTATCGCCGCGGTGATTTTGCTGATTTTGGCGGAGCCATACCGTATTCGTCGTGTGACATCATTCTGGAACCCCTGGGATGATCCGTTTGGCAGTGGCTACCAATTGACGCAGTCGCTGATGGCATTTGGTCGCGGTGAGCTGTGGGGGCAAGGACTGGGGAACTCCGTACAAAAGCTGGAGTATTTGCCCGAAGCGCATACCGACTTCATCTTCGCCATCATCGGCGAAGAACTGGGTTATATCGGTGTGGTACTGGCACTTTTAATGGTATTCTTCGTCGCTTTCCGCGCCATGTCCATTGGACGCAAAGCGCTGGAAATCGATCAACGGTTTTCTGGTTTCCTGGCCTGCTCGATTGGCATTTGGTTCAGCTTCCAGGCATTAGTAAACGTTGGCGCTGCCGCAGGTATGCTGCCGACTAAAGGGCTGACTCTGCCGCTCATCAGTTATGGCGGCTCCAGTTTATTGATTATGTCGACGGCGATCATGCTGTTGTTACGAATTGATTATGAAACGCGTCTGGAAAAAGCCCAGGCGTTTACACGAGGTTCACGATGAGCGGTCAACCGAAGCGGTTAATGGTGATGGCAGGCGGTACCGGCGGGCATGTTTTCCCCGGGCTGGCGGTTGCGCACCATTTAATGGATCAGGGCTGGCAAGTGCGCTGGCTCGGAACCGCCGATCGCATGGAAGCCGATTTGGTACCGAAACACGGTATCGAGATTGACTTCATCCGTATCTCCGGCCTTCGCGGTAAAGGGGTAAAAGCTCTGCTGCTTGCGCCGGTGAGAATTTTTAACGCCTGGCGTCAGGCGCGCGCCATTATGCAGCGCTTTAAGCCAGACGTCGTGTTAGGAATGGGCGGTTATGTCTCCGGCCCTGGCGGGCTAGCCGCATGGTCGCTGGGCATTCCCGTTGTGCTACATGAGCAAAACGGCATTGCAGGGCTAACCAACAAATGGCTGGCAAAGATCGCCACCAAAGTGATGCAGGCTTTCCCGGGCGCATTCCCGAAGGCAGACGTGGTAGGAAACCCGGTACGTGTGGATGTACTGGCGCTACCGTTGCCGCAAGAACGGTTACCGGGCCGTGAAGGGCCAGTACGGGTTCTGGTCGTGGGCGGTTCGCAGGGGGCGCGCGTACTGAATCAGACCATGCCGCAGGTCGCGGCAAAACTGGGCAGCGCGGTGACTATCTGGCATCAGAGTGGAAAGGGCGCTCAACAAGCCGTTGAGCAGGCCTATGTCGATGCCGGGCAGCCTCAGCATAAAGTGACCGAATTTATTGATGATATGGCGCAGGCCTACGCCTGGGCTGATGTCGTGGTATGCCGTTCCGGCGCGCTGACGGTAAGCGAGATCGCTGCCGCCGGCCTGCCAGCGTTATTTGTTCCGTTCCAGCATAAGGATCGGCAGCAGTACTGGAATGCGCTGCCGCTGGAAAAAGCGGGTGCCGCGAAGATTCTGGAGCAGCCGCAATTTACGGTCGATGCCGTGGCAGAAACGCTCGCGAGCTGGAACCGGGAAGCATTACTGGAAATGGCCGAGCGCGCACGTGCCGCTGCCATTCCCGATGCCACTGAACGAGTGGCGAAAGAAGTGAGTCTTGCAGCACAGGCTTAATACTGGCGACGTCTTTTGCGTCGCGCGAATTTGAAGTGGTAGATGGCGTTTAGAGAATGAATACACAACAACTGGCGAAACTGCGTTCAATCGTGCCCGAGATGCGTCGCGTCCGGCACATTCACTTTGTCGGCATTGGCGGTGCTGGCATGGGCGGTATTGCCGAAGTTCTGGCTAACGAAGGCTATCAAATCAGCGGTTCTGATTTGGCGCCGAATCCGGTAACGCAGCAGTTGGCGTCGCTTGGCGCGACAATCTACTTCAACCATCGCCCGGAGAACGTTAGCGATGCAAGTGTTGTCGTCGTGTCCAGCGCGATTGCAGCTGATAACCCGGAAATCGTCGCCGCTAACGAAGCACGTATCCCGGTGATTCGCCGTGCCGAAATGCTGGCAGAGCTGATGCGCTTTCGCCACGGGATTGCTATTGCCGGTACGCATGGCAAAACGACAACGACTGCTATGGTTGCCAGCATTTATGCCGAAGGCGGGCTTGATCCTACCTTTGTGAATGGTGGTCTGGTAAAAGCGGCAGGCGTACATGCGCGTCTGGGCAATAGCCGTTATTTAATCGCGGAAGCAGACGAGAGTGATGCGTCATTCCTCCATCTGCAACCGATGGTGGCGATTGTCACCAATATCGAAGCTGACCATATGGATACCTACCAGGGCGACTTCGAGAATTTAAAAACGACATTTATTAATTTCCTGCACAACCTGCCGTTTTATGGTCGCGCGGTGATGTGCGTGGACGATCCGGTCATTCGCGAATTACTTCCGCGCGTGGGTCGTCAGCTCACCACATATGGCTTTAGCCAGGATGCGGATGTGCGCATTGAAAACTATCAGCAGAAAGGCGCGCAAGGGCATTTCACCCTAATTCGTCAGGACAAACCGGAGCTGCATGTCACGCTGAATGCGCCGGGCCGCCATAATGCGCTTAATGCAGCGGCTGCGGTCGCGGTGGCGACAGAGGAAGGCATCGACGACGAAGATATTCTGAGCGCGCTGGAAAGCTTCCAGGGCACCGGGCGTCGTTTTGATTTTCTGGGTGAGTTTCCGCTGGCGTCCGTTAACGGTAAGCCAGGGACTGCGATGCTGGTGGATGATTATGGTCACCATCCGACGGAAGTAGATGCCACCATTAAAGCGGCACGCGCAGGCTGGCCGGATAAAAATCTGGTGATGGTCTTCCAGCCGCATCGCTTTACCCGTACGCGCGATCTGTATGACGATTTTGCCAACGTTCTGACGCAGGTCGATTCACTGCTGATGCTGGATGTTTACTCTGCGGGCGAAACGCCGATCCCGGGGGCGGACAGCCGCTCCCTGTGCCGTACTATTCGTGGACGTGGGAAAATCGATCCGATCCTGGTATCCGATCCGGCTCAAACCGCGGCTATGCTGGCTCCTGTTCTGACCGGTAATGATTTAATTCTGATCCAGGGCGCGGGCAACGTTGGCAAGATTGCGCGTCAGTTGGCGGAAGCGAAACTCAAGCCGCAACAGGAGGACGAGCGCAATGGCTGATAAAGTCGCGGTCCTGCTGGGCGGAATTTCTGCTGAGCGCGAGGTGTCATTAAACTCCGGCGCTGCGGTGCTTGCGGGTTTACGTGAGGGTGGCATTGATGCGCACCCGATTGACCCGCGTGATGTGGATGTTACTCGCCTGAAAGCGATGGGCTTCGATAAAGCATTCATTGCGCTGCATGGGCGTGGCGGGGAAGACGGTAGTCTGCAAGGGTTGCTGGAGCTAACAGGCGTGCCTTATACCGGCAGCGGCGTTATGGCATCGGCAATCTCAATGGATAAATTACGCAGTAAATTGCTCTGGCAAGGTGCGGGGTTACCTGTTGCCCCGTGGGTTGCTTTAACACGCAACGAATTTGAATCGGGGCTCAATAATGACGTTATTCAACGCATTGAAGCGTTAGGTTTACCGGTTATCGTTAAACCGAGCCGCGAAGGTTCAAGCGTCGGTATGTCAAAAGTTGAAGAATTTGGTGCATTAACGGCTGCGTTAGCGCTTGCCTTTCAACATGATGATGAAGTTCTTATCGAAAAATGGCTAAGTGGGCCCGAATTTACAGTTGCCATGCTCGGAAAAGAAATTTTACCTTCAATTCGTATTCAGCCCGCTGGAACCTTCTATGATTATGAGGCGAAGTATCTCTCTGATGAGACGAAATATTTCTGTCCGTCAGGTCTGGAAGCAAACGATGAGGCCACTTTACAAAACCTGGTACTGAAAGCCTGGCGTGCGCTGGGATGTCGGGGCTGGGGACGAATTGACGCCATGTTAGACAGTGATGGTCAGTTTTATTTGTTGGAAGCCAATACCGCGCCGGGTATGACAAGTCATAGCCTGGTACCGATGGCAGCGCGACAGGCGGGGTTAACCTTCTCGCAACTGGTCGTGCAAATTCTGGAACTGGCGGAGTGATATGTCTCAGGCTGCGCTGAACACGCGAAATCGCGATGTCGAGGAGATGCCATCCTCCCGCCGCAATAATGGAACGCGTCTTGCAGGAATTCTGTTCCTGCTGACGGTGTTGTGTACCGTGTTGGCTAGCGGCTGGGTAGTCCTGGGCTGGATGGAAGATGCGCAACGGTTACCGTTGTCGAAGCTGGTGTTGACAGGCGATCGCCATTACACCCGCAACGACGATATTCGCCAGTCTATTCTGGCGCTTGGCGCACCCGGCACGTTTATGACGCAGGATGTCAATATAATCCAGAGCCAGATAGAACGTCTGCCCTGGATAAAGCAGGCAAGTGTCAGAAAGCAATGGCCTGATGAATTGAAGATTCATCTGGTTGAATATGTGCCTATAGCACGTTGGAATGATCAGCATATGGTGGACATGGACGGTAATTCGTTCAGCGTTCCTGCGGATCGAACCAGCAAGCAGGTTTTACCCATGCTGTATGGCCCGGAAGGGAGTGAGAGCGAAGTTTTACAGGGCTTCCATGACATGGGACAGGTGCTGGCGAAGGATAAATTCACGTTGAAAGAGGCGGCGATGACTGCCCGGCGGTCGTGGCAGGTGACGCTTAATAACGATATTAAGCTCAACCTCGGTCGTGGCGATACGATGAAACGCCTGGCGCGCTTTGTCGAATTGTACCCGGTTCTGCAACAGCAGGCGCAGGCGGATCGCAAAGAAATTAGTTACGTGGATTTACGCTATGACTCTGGCGCGGCGGTAGGTTGGAAGCCGGCCCCAGTTCAGGACCCTAATCAGCAACAGAATCAGGCACAGGCAGAACAATAATGATCAAGGCGACGGACAGAAAACTGGTAGTAGGACTGGAGATTGGTACCGCGAAGGTAGCCGCTTTGGTAGGGGAAGTTCTGCCCGACGGTATGATCAATATCATCGGCGTGGGAAGCTGCCCGTCCCGTGGTATGGATAAAGGTGGCGTTAACGACCTGGAATCTGTGGTGAAATGCGTTCAGCGCGCCATCGATCAGGCCGAACTGATGGCCGATTGCCAGATTTCTTCTGTTTATCTGGCACTGTCGGGTAAACATATTAGCTGCCAGAATGAAATTGGTATGGTGCCGATTTCAGAAGAAGAAGTGACGCAGGAAGATGTAGAGAATGTGGTGCATACGGCGAAATCGGTGCGAGTGCGTGATGAACACCGCGTTCTGCATGTCATTCCTCAGGAATATGCCATTGATTACCAGGAAGGTATCAAAAACCCGGTAGGTCTTTCGGGTGTACGTATGCAGGCGAAAGTCCATCTGATCACTTGCCATAACGATATGGCGAAAAACATTGTTAAAGCGGTGGAACGTTGCGGTCTGAAAGTTGACCAACTTATTTTCGCCGGACTGGCCTCCAGTTATTCCGTGTTGACGGAGGATGAACGTGAGCTGGGTGTCTGCGTTGTAGACATTGGCGGTGGTACAATGGATATGGCTGTGTATACAGGCGGAGCGCTGCGCCATACGAAAGTGATCCCGTATGCAGGGAATGTCGTAACCAGCGATATCGCCTATGCATTCGGTACGCCGCCAAGCGACGCCGAAGCCATTAAAGTTCGTCATGGTTGTGCGCTGGGCTCCATCGTGGGTAAAGATGAGAGTGTTGAAGTGCCAAGTGTGGGGGGGCGTCCGCCGCGTAGCTTACAGCGCCAGACGCTGGCCGACGTGATTGAGCCACGTTATACCGAGTTGCTCAATCTGGTGAATGATGAGATTTTGCAGTTACAAGAGCAGCTTCGCCAGCAAGGGGTGAAACATCATCTGGCGGCGGGGATTGTGTTAACGGGCGGGGCAGCGCAAATTGAAGGTCTGGCGGCATGTGCCCAGCGTGTATTCCATACGCAAGTGCGTATTGGCGCGCCGCTCAATATTACTGGTCTAACGGATTACGCCCAGGAGCCGTATTATTCAACGGCGGTGGGATTGCTGCACTACGGGAAAGAAACCCATTTAAGTGGTGAAGCAGAAGTGGAAAAACGTGCATCAGTCGGCTCGTGGTTTAAACGAATCAACAGCTGGCTGCGTAAAGAATTTTAATTTTCGGAGACCGGAAAACATTAGCGGTCTCAGGCGACAGGCACAAAACGGAGAGAAATTATGTTTGAACCTATGGAACTGACCAACGACGCGGTGATTAAAGTCATCGGCGTCGGTGGCGGCGGCGGTAATGCCGTTGAACACATGGTGCGCGAGCGCATTGAGGGTGTTGAATTCTTCGCAGTGAATACCGACGCGCAAGCGTTGCGTAAGACTGCGGTGGGTCAGACCATTCAGATCGGTGGTGGTATCACCAAAGGTCTGGGCGCTGGGGCTAACCCGGAAGTAGGTCGTAATGCGGCTGAAGAGGATCGTGAAGCACTGCGCGCTGCGCTTGATGGTGCTGACATGGTCTTTATCGCAGCGGGTATGGGTGGCGGCACCGGCACGGGTGCGGCACCGGTCGTTGCGGAAGTGGCTAAAGATTTGGGTATCCTGACGGTTGCCGTCGTGACCAAGCCTTTCAACTTTGAAGGCAAGAAGCGAATGGCATTCGCTGAACAGGGTATCGCTGAGCTGTCCAAACATGTGGACTCGCTGATTACTATCCCGAACGATAAATTGCTGAAAGTTCTCGGCCGTGGTATCTCTTTGCTGGATGCATTCGGTGCGGCAAACGACGTACTGAAAGGCGCTGTGCAGGGGATCGCCGAACTGATTACCCGTCCGGGTCTGATGAACGTTGACTTTGCTGACGTGCGTACCGTGATGTCCGAAATGGGCTACGCCATGATGGGCTCTGGTGTTGCAAGAGGCGAAGACCGCGCAGAAGAAGCGGCGGAAATGGCGATTTCCTCTCCGCTGTTGGAAGATATCGATCTGTCTGGCGCGCGCGGCGTGCTGGTTAACATCACCGCGGGCTTCGACCTGCGTCTGGATGAGTTCGAAACCGTGGGTAACACCATTCGTGCATTCGCATCAGACAATGCTACTGTTGTTATTGGTACATCGCTGGATCCGGATATGAATGATGAGCTGCGTGTTACTGTTGTAGCAACCGGTATTGGTATGGACAAACGTCCGGAAATTACCCTGGTGACTAACAAACAGCAGCAGCAACCGGTAATGGACCGCTACCAGCAGCACGGTATGTCGACGCTGCAGCAGGAGCAGAAACCTCAGTCTAAAGTGGTCAACGACAATACGCCGCAGACGACTAAAGAACCGGATTACCTGGATATTCCAGCGTTTTTGCGTAAGCAAGCTGATTAAGAATACGCTGGAAGTTGGGCATCTTCGCTCTTTGTGCTAAACTGCCCCACCGATTGTGTAGTACACTTCGGTTGGATGGTTAATTAGGCGAGATTATACGATGATCAAACAAAGGACACTTAAACGTATCGTTCAGGCGACTGGTGTCGGTTTACATACCGGCAAGAAAGTCACACTGACGTTGCGCCCTGCGCCGGCCAATACCGGGGTCATCTATCGTCGCACTGACTTGAATCCACCGGTAGATTTCCCGGCTGATGCTAAATCTGTGCGTGATACAATGCTCTGTACGTGTCTGGTGAACGAGCATGACGTACGGATTTCAACCGTAGAGCACCTTAATGCTGCTCTGGCCGGTCTGGGTATCGACAACATTATTGTTGAAGTCGATGCGCCGGAAATCCCGATTATGGACGGCAGTGCTGCACCGTTCGTTTATCTTCTGCTGGATGCAGGCATCGAAGAACTGCGCAGTGCGAAGAAATTCGTGCGAATCAAAGAGACGGTCCGCGTTGAAGACGGTGATAAATGGGCAGAGTTCAGGCCGTTTAACGGTTTCTCTCTCGATTTCACTATCGACTTTAACCACCCGGCCATTGATGCCAGCACTCAGCGTTACGCGATGAACTTTTCTGCCGACGCGTTTATGCGCCAGATTAGCCGTGCGCGTACCTTCGGTTTCATGCGTGATATCGAATATCTGCAGTCCCGCGGTTTGTGCCTGGGCGGCAGCTTCGATTGTGCCATCGTTGTTGACGATTATCGCGTATTGAACGAAGACGGCCTGCGTTTTGAAGACGAATTCGTTCGTCACAAAATGCTCGACGCGATTGGTGACTTGTTCATGTGTGGTCACAATATCATCGGTGCGTTTACTGCGTATAAATCGGGTCACGCGCTGAACAACAAACTGTTGCAGGCAGTCCTGGCGAAACAGGAAGCCTGGGAATATGTGACCTTCGAAGATGATGCAGAACTGCCACTGGCGTTCAAAGCACCGACGATGGTTCTGGCGTAATACCAGACAATAAGTAAGACCTAAATTCGACTGGTCCACCTGGCACACTCTCTCCTGCCAGGAGTGCCAGTCGTTTTTTATTTTAAAATCTGTACTTTTGCCTCGCTTTGGTTGATGAAGATTGTTTTTACCACTCAATGAGCGCGATCGCTGCTTTCCTGGCCGTTTTTATCCCCCGGAGCGCCTTATAATCGCTGTCCTCCCGCTGCATTAATGGTAATATCTTTGCGCAAAATAATGCATACCGAAGTAAAAAGCGGACAACAGTGATTTTTTTGGTGAACTGAGTGAGCGGAATTCTGACGCGCTGGCGACAACTTGGCAGACGTTATTTCTGGCCGCATCTCTTATTGGGGATGGTCGCGGCAAGCTTCGGCATGCCTGCGCTCAGCAACAGCAACCACACTGAACCGGCTAAAGCGACGACACGTAGTCATGAAGGCGCTGGTAGCGTTAACTTCACTAATCTCGCGCTACTTGAAGGGACGCGCCGTCCGAGCTTCACTGTTGATTACTGGCATCAGCATGCCATCCGTACCGTTATTCGCCACCTCTCTTTCGCGATGGCGCCGCAGGCGTTACCCGTCGTGGAAGAACCACTGCCTTTGCAGGCTCACCACCTCGCTCTCCTGGATACGCTCAGCGCGCTGCTAACCCAGGAGCAGAGACCGTCGGCAATTGATAGCCAGACATGTGGTACCGATTTCCCCACCCATTGCGTATTTAGCGTCCGGGCCTGGATTAGCCAGGTTCAGGGCATCCGCGCGGGACCTCAACGCCTTAGCTGAAAAATTATCTTTCAACTACATTTGTGACTCCGCAGAGCGGGGCGTTTGAGATTTTATTATGCTTATCAAATTATTAACAAAAGTATTCGGTAGTCGTAACGATCGTACACTGCGTCGTATGCGCAAAGCAGTCGGCATCATCAATGCGATGGAGCCGGAAATGGAAAAGCTGTCAGACGACGAACTGAAAGCAAAAACAGCGGAATTTCGTGGCCGTCTGGAAAAAGGCGAAACGGTTGAAAGCTTGATCCCGGAAGCGTTTGCCGTCGTGCGCGAAGCCAGTAAACGTGTCTTCGGTATGCGTCACTTCGACGTTCAGTTACTCGGCGGCATGGTATTGAATGAACGCTGCATCGCAGAGATGCGTACCGGTGAAGGTAAAACGCTGACCGCGACACTGCCTGCGTATGTAAACGCCCTGAGCGGCAAAGGTGTTCACGTGGTTACCGTGAACGACTATCTGGCGCAACGTGACGCCGAAAACAACCGTCCCTTATTCGAATTCCTGGGTATGACCGTCGGGATCAACCTGCCGGGTATGCCGTCTGTAGCGAAGCGTGAAGCCTACGCTGCAGATATCACCTACGGTACTAACAACGAATACGGCTTTGACTACCTGCGCGACAACATGGCGTTCAGCCCTGAAGAACGCGTGCAGCGCAAACTGCACTATGCGCTGGTGGATGAGGTGGACTCTATCCTCATCGATGAAGCGCGTACACCGTTGATCATTTCCGGCCCGGCTGAAGACAGCTCGGAAATGTACAAAAAAGTGAACAAAATCATCCCGCACCTGATCCGTCAGGAGAAGGAAGATTCCGATACCTTCCAGGGCGAAGGGCACTTCTCTGTTGATGAAAAGGCGCGCCAGGTGAACCTGACCGAACGTGGCCTGGTGCTGATTGAAGAATTGTTGGTTAACGAAGGCATCATGGACGAAGGTGAGTCCCTGTACTCTCCGGGTAACATTATGTTGATGCACCATGTTACCGCAGCGCTGCGCGCGCACGCGTTGTTCACCCGTGATGTGGATTACATTGTTAAAGACGGCGAAGTTATCATCGTTGATGAGCACACTGGCCGTACCATGCAGGGCCGTCGCTGGTCTGATGGTCTGCACCAGGCTGTGGAAGCCAAAGAAGGTGTGGATATTCAGAACGAAAACCAGACTCTGGCTTCGATTACCTTCCAGAACTACTTCCGTCTGTATGAGAAACTGGCGGGGATGACCGGTACTGCTGATACCGAAGCATTCGAGTTCAGTTCTATTTACAAACTCGATACCGTGGTGGTGCCGACCAACCGTCCGATGATCCGTAAAGATATGCCGGATCTGGTCTACATGACCGAAGCGGAAAAAATTCAGGCGATTATTGAAGATATTCGTGAGCGTACTGCTGCAGGCCAGCCGGTGCTGGTGGGTACGATCTCCATTGAGAAATCCGAAGTGGTTTCAAATGAGCTGACGAAAGCGGGTATCAAACACAACGTACTGAACGCGAAGTTCCACGCCAAAGAAGCAGATATTGTTGCGCAGGCGGGTTATACCGCAGCGGTAACAATCGCAACTAACATGGCTGGCCGTGGTACCGACATCGTGTTGGGTGGTAGCTGGCAGGCAGAAGTCGCAGCGCTGACAGACCCGACGCCGGAACAGATCGCGCAGATCAAAGCTGACTGGCAGGTGCGTCACGATGCCGTACTGGCTGCGGGTGGTCTGCATATCATCGGTACCGAACGTCACGAATCACGCCGTATCGATAACCAGCTGCGTGGCCGTTCTGGTCGTCAGGGTGACCCGGGCTCATCCCGCTTCTATCTGTCTATGGAAGATGCGCTGATGCGTATTTTTGCCTCAGATCGCGTATCAAGCATGATGCGTAAACTGGGCATGAAACCGGGCGAAGCGATTGAACACCCGTGGGTGACCAAGGCGATTGCCAACGCCCAACGTAAAGTGGAAAGCCGTAACTTCGATATTCGTAAACAACTGCTGGAATACGATGACGTAGCGAACGATCAGCGTCGTGCAATCTACACCCAGCGTAATGAACTGTTGGATGTGTCTGATGTGAGCGAGACCATTAACAGTATTCGTGAGGATGTGTTCAAGGCGACCATTGACGCCCATATTCCACCGCAGTCGCTGGAAGAAATGTGGGATATTCCTGGCTTGCAGGAACGCCTGAAAAATGATTTCGACCTCGATCTGCCGATTGCTGAATGGCTGGATAAAGAGCCGGAATTGCATGAAGAGACCCTGCGTGAGCGTATCCTGGCTCAGGCAATCGAAGTCTATGGTCGCAAAGAAGAGGTTGTTGGCGCCGAGATGATGCGCCACTTCGAAAAAGGCGTCATGCTGCAAACGCTTGACTCACTGTGGAAAGAGCACCTGGCGGCGATGGATTACCTGCGTCAGGGGATCCATTTACGTGGCTATGCGCAAAAAGATCCGAAGCAAGAGTACAAGCGTGAATCTTTCTCAATGTTCGCCGCGATGCTGGAGTCGCTGAAATATGAAGTGATCAGCACCCTGAGTAAAGTTCAGGTGCGTATGCCGGAAGAAGTTGAAGCAATGGAGCAACAACGCCGCGAAGAAGCAGAGCGTCTGGCACAAATGCAGCAACTTAGCCACCGTGATGATGAGTCTGAGGCGGCAGCAGCGCTGGCTGCGCAGACCGGCGATCGCAAAGTTGGTCGTAACGACCCTTGTCCATGCGGGTCAGGTAAAAAATACAAACAGTGCCACGGTCGTCTGAGCTAAGGTACGAATAAATAAAGAAAGGCGCAGATATCTGCGCCTTTTTTATGGAGTAACGACAATGAAAATACTGCAAATCGCCGTTGGCATTATTCGCAACTCACAGGGTGAAATCTTTATTACCCAGCGCGCAGCCGATGCGCATATGGCTAATAAATGGGAGTTTCCTGGCGGCAAGATCGAAGAAGGCGAAACGCCTGAACAAGCGGTTGTCCGTGAGTTGCACGAAGAAGTGGGGATCAACGCTGGTGCGGCAACTCTGTTCGATAAGCTGGAATATCACTTCCCGGACCGCCACATTACGCTCTGGTTTTATCTTATTGAACAGTGGGAAGGTGAGCCGTGGGGAAAAGAGGGGCAGCCTGGACGTTGGGTTCACCAGACTCAACTGCTGGCGGAGGAGTTCCCGCCAGCCAATGAACCCGTCATCTCAAAACTGGCAAGCGCCTGATCGTGCAGGGGCGGGGCTCCCCGCCACCGAACTATTTACTGCTGCTCTTCGCTCCAGTCGTCGCTGTCGGAAAGGTCGCCCGCACTCGGGATGCGTTTTTCTTCCGCAGCCCATTCCCCCAGGTCTATTAACTGGCAGCGTTTTGAACAGAATGGACGGAATGGGCTGGTTTCGCTCCATACCACGCTTTTGCCGCAGGTTGGGCAATTAACACGCGTTGCGTCTGACATCATTTCTCCTTAACAACAAGCCAGTTCGAAATCCAACCGTTCCGGGACGATGCCATTTTCGCTGTCGAGCGGCAGAAAACGAATGGCGAAACGACTTTTATGTCCCGAAATCTGCGGGAATAACTGGCTGCCTAAATCCAGATGCAGACGAAGCAGATCGGCATCTTCACCATTATCCTGGTAAAAACCGTTCAGGCTGGTTTGCTTACGGAACGGGGCTGAGTTGCGGATCAAATCCAGAATCAGTGATAACGTGTGATTGAGCGGCGTCAGGCTGGCCAGCCAGATATTCACCTGCTCGTCACGCTGAGCTTGCGGCAGGTGCAGCCAGACATGCAGGGTGGGCAAATCAAAGCTGCAACAGCCGCCCGGTATACTCAGGCGCTGGCGTACCAGGCCGATTAACCGGTCTTCACGTAAAAGTTGCCCAATGCGGGGGGCCGCCATCAGCATAGTGCTGGTCTCTTTTAACTGCTGGCGAATGGCATCGATACGTCCCTGATCAACGCCAGGCACTTCGGCCCAGGCTTTCAATTTACGTTGCTGGCGTTCCAGTTCTTTAAGCAATTCGGTACGCGTGTCACCACGCTCGAAAATATCCAGTAGCTCACCGGCATTACGGAAGAAATGCAGTGCGTCCGCATGATCGGCAAGAGGAAGGCGAGCGGTCAGTTGCTGGAGCAGAAATTCGATACGCAGCCAGGTGCGCATCTTTTCGTTGAGCGGGTGTTCAAATAGGACGTGGGTCTGCATTAAAGGTTTTCCTGTGAAACTGCCTGCGATGCATAACTCAGATAAGCCGCATGCAGGCGGGCAACATCCGATGCAATTGCATCTGGTGCGCCATTATTGTCAATAATATCATCCGCAACGGCAAGGCGTGCTTCACGTGTCGCTTGCGCCGCCAGAATATGCTCAGCATTTTCACGGCTTACGCCGTCACGCTGCATCGTTCGCAAAATTTGCGTCTCCGGAGAGACGTCGATAACTAATACCCGGTCGGCTTTGCTCTGTAAGTGGTTTTCAACCAACAAAGGAACAACCCACAATACATAGGGGGAAGTAGCTCCGGCAATTTGTCGCTGGGTTTGCTGATGGATTAATGGGTGCAGCAAACCATTGAGCCAGGTTTTCTCGGTCGGGGAAGCAAAAATCCTTTCGCGTAATACGCGACGGTTCAGTGAGCCCTCTGGTGTGAGGATGTCTGAACCAAAATGTTCTGCGATGGCCTGTAATGCAACAGAGCCCGGTTCAACAACCTGACGGGCAATAACATCTGCATCGACAATATCCACACCAAAACGGGCGAAGGCATCCGCGACCGTGCTTTTGCCGCTACCAATACCGCCGGTTAACGCGACCGTATACCCCATAGAGTCTGATCTCAAAAAAGTCGGTGAAAAAATCATAACCCACACATTTTCAATTTTGCCAGTTTGCTTAACTCAGGTCGTCAGTAAGCGAAACGCGGAAAAATAACTATGCATTTTTCATCTGAATCAGCAGGTTATAATTTGTGCAAGATGGACTTACGCAAATGCGGCTAATCTTGCCCTTTCACCAGGTAAATTTATAGGATTGTAGCGTAAAAAAAGAGAATTTCGCAGTCTTGCGGAGTCCTGATTAGTGCGTATGATAGCGTCACTGGAGTTGTGTGTTTGCAAGTCTGCGTTGTTCGCCATTAACCCCAGGAATCCGCACATGCGTATTGAAGAAGATCTGAAATTAGGTTTTAAAGACGTTCTTATCCGCCCTAAACGCTCTACCCTCAAAAGCCGTTCCGACGTTGAGCTGGAACGCGAGTTTACCTTTAAGCATTCAGGACAGAACTGGTCTGGCGTACCGGTAATTGCTGCCAATATGGACACCGTTGGTACCTTTGCCATGGCGAAAGCGCTGGCGTCGTTCGATATTTTGACTGCGGTGCATAAACATTATTCCGTCGAAGACTGGAAAGCATTTATTCAGCGCGAGTCTGACGATGTATTACGCCACGTGATGGTATCGACAGGCACCTCAGATGCCGACTTCGAAAAGACTAAACAGATTCTGGCGCTGCACTCCCAACTGAATTTCGTCTGTATTGATGTTGCCAATGGTTATTCCGAGCACTTCGTGCAGTTCGTGTCGAAAGCACGTGAAGCCTGGCCGAATAAAACGATTTGCGCAGGCAACGTCGTGACTGGCGAAATGTGTGAAGAGCTGATCCTCTCCGGTGCGGATATTGTAAAAGTGGGCATCGGCCCAGGTTCTGTATGTACCACTCGTGTGAAAACCGGTGTGGGTTATCCTCAGCTTTCTGCTGTTATTGAGTGTGCCGACGCGGCGCACGGTTTGGGCGGTCAAATCGTTAGCGATGGCGGCTGTACCGTACCAGGCGACGTGGCGAAAGCCTTTGGTGGTGGCGCTGATTTTGTCATGCTTGGCGGGATGTTGGCAGGACATGAAGAAAGCGGTGGTACCGTAGTTGAAGAAAACGGTGAAAAATTCATGCTGTTTTACGGCATGAGTTCTGAGTCGGCGATGACCCGTCACGTTGGTGGGGTGGCTCAGTACCGTGCGGCAGAAGGTAAGACCGTTAAGTTGAAACTACGTGGCCCGGTCGAAAATACCGCGCGCGATATCCTCGGTGGCTTGCGTTCAGCCTGTACTTATGTGGGCGCATCTCGCCTGAAAGAGCTGACCAAACGCACCACCTTTATCCGCGTGCAGGAGCAAGAAAACCGCGTTTTCAATAGCCTCTAATCGGCTTACAGGCGCAGTTTGCTGCGCCTGTCTCATCCCATTCCACTCATTGCATCTCCCAGATGGAAAATTGGCAGATACATAGCCACAATCAGCGTGCCGACAATAAGACCTGTCACCACCAGCAGTATGGGTTCCAGTATGGACGCCAGACCGTCAGCCAGCTGCTGCGTATGTTCACTATGATGTTTTGCCAGATTGAGTAACATTGCGTCCAGCGCGCCTGAGGCTTCCCCCGTGCTGACCAGTTGAATGCATAGCGGCGTAAAAACCCCTCTGGCGCTGAATGCCGCTGAAATCGACAAACCCTGGGTAATATCCTGATATATTGCAGTAACGATCTCTCGCCACCATGGGCATGTGAGCGTTTCTTTGACGCTTTCCAGACCTTGTAAGAAGGCGATTCCAGCTTGCTGCGTCAGCGATAGCACGGTAAAGATCTGACTGAGTTTCTGTCCCAGCACAAGCTGTCCTGTCACTGGGCACGCCAGCAGGATACGTTGCTGATAACGCAGCCAGCCTGAATGTTTCTGTAAACGACTGAGCAGAATGGCCAGCATCAGGCTGATAATGGCTAAGGGAAGGCTGCCTTGCTGGAGGATATCCGCACACGCCAGTACTCCACGCGTGAGTGCAGGCAACGGCGTATTAAATGTCTGGTATATCGTGGCAAATTCCGGGAGGACGAAATAGACCATCGCCAGCACCACGATGAATGCCAATATCAGAACAATAAGCGGATAGCGCAGCGCTTTTTTCACTTTCCGCACGAGGGCAAGCTGCGTTTTTTGCTGTGTGGCGAGCTTAAAGCAGCACTCATCCAGCTTCCCCGTCAGCTCACCCGTTCGTATCATTGCCAGGTAAAGCGGCGGGAAGACCTCCGGCCAGTGTGACAGCGCACCGGAGAAGGTCTCGCCCTGGGCCAGATTTTCCGCCAGCGTCTGTAGCAGCGCCTGCCATTGCACAGAAGACTGTTGTTTGGCCAGTAACTGCAAGCCATCCGGCAACGTCAGGCCTGCCTGCAGTAGTGTGGCAAGCTGATGGATGACCTGGCTACTGTATTCACCGCGCCACTGTGCCTGACGTACCGGGCGACGACGCAGAGAGAGTGGGTGCAGGCTTTGCTGTTGCAACGCGAAGAGGACATCGCCACGCTGTTCTGCCCAAAAGGCGCCATTGTGCCGCTCACCGTTGTCGTCCAGCCCGGACCACTGCCAGAGTTGTTTAGTCGCCATCGGGCATACCCAATACGCGAACCAACTCTTCGAAAGTGGTAATCCCTTTTTCTACCGCCAGACAGCCATTCTGAAACAGTGTCGTCATACCTGCCGAGCGTGATTGCTTTTCAATGTCGCTGGCGGGGAGTCCGCTGGCAATAGCCTGCCGCAGTACACCGTCTATTTCCAGGACTTCAAATAGCGCGACTCGTCCATAAAATCCGTGATAACAACGCTCACAGCCCTTTGATACCCAGCGCGGTAATGAGCGCGGCCAGAGTGCTGTCGGCAGATTAATATCCTCATGCTCACGGCTGCGGCAATGGGGGCACAGTTTTCGTACCAGGCGCTGTGCAACAACCAAAGAGAGCGCGGAGGAGATCATCCAGCGGGCAACCCCCATTTGCTGGATACGTACCAGTGTTTCTGCTGTCGAGTTGGTATGCAGTGTCGACAGGACCAGATGACCGGTTTGCGCGGCCTTGATGGCGATTTCAGCCGTTTCGCCATCACGGATCTCGCCGACCATAATGACATCCGGATCCTGGCGCAAAAGGGCCCGTAACACGCTCTGGAAGGTCAGCCCGGCGCGTGGGTTAATCTGCGTCTGATTCAGGCCGCTAAGCGGGATCTCTATCGGATCTTCCACACTGCAAAGGTTGATATCAGGCTTATTGCGAGCCTGCAACGCACTGTACAGAGTGACGGTTTTTCCACTGCCCGTGGGGCCAGTCACCAGCAGCAACCCCTGAGGTTTGTTCAACGCCTGCTGAAATTGCGCCAGTTGGTGTTGGGTCATTCCAAGCTGTCGGAGGTCGAGCGCCTGACTCACCTGCTGCAACAACCTCAGTACTATTTTTTCGCCATGTCGGCACGGTAGAGTGGCTATGCGAAATGAGACATTCTGCCCGTTGAGCGCGATGCTAAACTGCCCGTCTTGCGGCAGCCTGCGTTCGGCAATGTCCAGATTGCCCAGGACCTTCAGCCGTGCAGTCAGCGTATTGGCGAGCGCGCTGGAAACCAGAGGCAGAGCATGTAGTACGCCGTCAACGCGAAGCCGGATGCGATAGGTCTGTTCTGCCGGTTCAAAATGGATATCGGATGCCCTCTGGCTAAGAGCCTGTTGCAGCGTCTGGTCAAGCAATTCGACCGCTGAACCTGAATCCTCGACGGGCAGAAGTGGTTGTACTTCTGCCGACTGTTGATGGTGGCTGTCCATCTGTTCCTGCGTCCAGCATTCGATATCAATCCGTTTTTGTGTCGCGAAACGTAGTGCTTCCAGCAGCTCTGATGAGGGGTCGCCCACGGCGGCAATGGTCAGCATCTTTTCGTCACAGTTAAGTAGACAGGCATGGTGGCGTTTACACAGCGTGGTGAGTTTATCCTGGCGCATGGGCTATCCTCAGTTACTGTTTCCACGGAAGACATCTTCACAGGCCTGTTTCAGCGTACCGTTATCGGCCACCGTGCAGCTACGCGTCCAGCCCGACATACCATTGCCCGCATTCCACTGCGGCGTCATGACGATGCTCAGGCCAGTAAGGCTTTCCTGTCCGGTGAGGGTAATGACTCCTTTGCTGATGGTCATGGCGGAAACATAGCGGGTGGTGGCGGGGGCAGGAATGCCGTTAGTGCCGCCATCGCAACCCGTGACGCCACCACGGTCCAGTGCGCATAGCTCAACGGCCGTTCGATAGGGGATAAAGGTTTGCAGCATGTCGGTGAGTGCGGCTTTGCGAAGGTAGTTCTGGTATGCCGGAATACCGATCGCGCTCAAAATCGCAATAATGCCAATAACCACCATGAGTTCGATAAGGGTGAAGCCCCGTTGTTTGTCCATTGTTCGCTCCTTGAGTTAGCTGGCGCTACTTTGGCAAACATAAGGAATGACCCGCGAGGGGCAAAAAACGAAACGGGAACGGGTCTTCAGCCGTAATTGAACAGATTGCAGAACTGAACAAAAGGTTTGCGAGGCTTTACGAAAAACGAGTCACAAAGTGGCGTAAGCGCTTTACCTGGCTGAGGAAACAGAGAAGGATAAGCCCGACAGACAGAGACCATCGGGCCAGTGGGAATCAGCGAAAACGCATCGACAGGTCCAACGCGTGGACGTGCTTGGTCAGCGCACCGACAGAGATGAAATCGACACCCGTTTCGGCAAATTCACGGATAGTCTCAAACGTGACGTTGCCGGAAACTTCCAGACGCGCCTGGCCATGGGTACGTTTAACCGCTTCGCGCATCATCGGCGTATCGAAGTTGTCCAGCATGATGATATCGGCACCGGCTTTCAGCGCGTCATCCAGCTCTTCCAGCGTTTCCACTTCCACTTCAACCGGAACGTCAGGATGCAGCCAGAAAGCTTTCTCGACGGCCTGGCGAACGGAGCCAGCTGCGATAATGTGGTTTTCTTTAATCAGGAACGCGTCGGACAGCCCCAGGCGATGATTCGCGCCGCCGCCGCACAGAACCGCATATTTCAGCGCGGTACGCAGGCCTGGCAGGGTTTTACGCGTATCCAGCAATTGTGTTTTGGTTCCGTCCAGTAAGGCGACATAGCGGCGTACTTCACTGGCAACGCCGGACAGCGTTTGCACAAAGTTAAGCGCCGTACGTTCACCGGTGAGCAGAACGCGGGAGGGACCTTCCAGTTCAAATAATGGCTGGTTCGGCGTCACCGCATCGCCATCGGCGACATGCCAGGTAATGCGAACATCATCGCCAGCCAACTGAATAAAGACCTCTTCGACCCAACGCTTGCCACAGAATACGCCTTCTTCGCGGGTAATGATCACCGCATGGGAGCGGTTATCCGGTGGCAATAATTGCGCAGTAATATCGTTGTTTGCATCCACTTCGCCACCCAAATCTTCGCGCAGGGCCTGCGCGACGGCAGCGGGGATGTCCAGTTCAATGCGTTGCAAAAGCGCGTCACGTCGAAGATCGGGGTTGTAACGGCGAGGCGGCATGATAAAACTCCAAAAAGGGTAACGAATCAAAAAGTTAGACAGTGTCCTGTCATTGCGAGTTTCGTCAACGTACAATGACCGGACAGCGTCTGAACATGCTACTCTAGAGCGTGTTTGAGCACCATAATTAAGGAGATCCTGCATGCAGTTAAATGAGGGCTGGCTGGCGAATGCGCGGCGCGTACCTTCTCCGCACTTTGATTGCCGTCCGGATGGTGAAACGCCTTCGTTGCTCGTGGTCCACAATATCAGCCTGCCTCCCGGCGAATTTGGCGGGCCGTGGATCGATGCACTGTTTACCGGTACGTTGGATCCTGACGCACATCCTTTTTTTGCCGGGATCGTTCATCTGCGCGTCTCCGCTCATTGCCTGATTCGCCGTGACGGTGAAGTCGTTCAGTATGTTCCGTTTGATAAGCGTGCCTGGCATGCAGGGGTGTCGAATTATCATGGGCGGGAACGTTGCAATGATTTTTCCATCGGTATTGAGCTGGAAGGCACTGACAATCAGCCCTATACCGACGCCCAATACCAGCAACTGGCGAACGTTACCCACGCTTTGATTGCGCTTTATCCCCGGATTGCCAACAACATGACCGGGCACAGCGATATTGCCCCTGAGCGCAAAACCGATCCCGGCCCGGCGTTTGACTGGCCCAGATTTCGCGGACTGGTGGCGGGAGAATCAGATAAGGAGATGCCATGACACTGTTTACCATGCTGCTGGTTCTTATTGCCGAGCGGCTTTTTAAACTCGGAGAACACTGGCAACTGGATCATCGCCTGGAGGTGTTGTTCCGCCGGGTCAGACATTACTCTATGCTAAGAACGCTCCTGATGACTGTGCTCACCATGCTGGTGGCGTTCCTCATTCTACAGTTGCTGGAAGGGCTATTTTTCAATGTGCCTCTGCTGGTTGTATGGATCCTGCTGGGGCTTTTGTGCATCGGCGCCGGGAAAGTGCGCCTGCATTACCATGCTTACCTTAAAGCGGCGGCGCGCAATGACAGTCACGCCCATAACGCGATGGCGAATGAACTCACATTGATTCACGGTATACCGCCGGGCTGTAATGAACGGGAGTATCTGCGTGAGCTGCAAAATGCGCTTTTGTGGATCAATTTTCGTTATTATCTGGCACCGCTGTTCTGGTTTATTGTCGGCGGAGTATGGGGGCCTGTGACGCTGGTTGGCTATGGCTTTTTACGTGCATGGCAGTCGTGGCTGGCACGTTATGAGACCCCAAATGAACGCCAGCAGTCCGGAATCGACGCTATTTTGCACGTGCTGGACTGGATCCCGGTGCGCCTGGCGGGTGTGGTTTATGCATTAATTGGTCATGGAGAGAAGGCGTTACCGGCGTGGTTTGCCTCGCTGATCGACCGACATTCTTCCCAATATCATGTGCTAACGCGTCTTGCTCAGTTCTCGCTGGCCCGCGAACCGCATATGGATAAAGTCGCAACACCAAAAGCCGCTGTATCAATGGCCAAAAAGACCTCGTTTGTGATGGTGGTCGTGGTGGCGCTGTTAACCATTTACGGCACGCTGATGTAATTGCGTGACGTTATACTCGTCATTCTTCAGGCTGCATGTGCGTTGGCTGCGCCAGCGCACCCCAGTCACATCGTTATCTATGCTCCTGGGGACTTACTGACTTGCCGCCTTCCTGCGACCAGAATTATGTAGAGAATAAACTTACAGCGTATCCGCAGGCGGGATGCCGAAATCGGGCATCCCGTTATCTTGCCAGCGAATCAGTTTGAGGCGGGTATGGCGGTTCGGATCGTAAAGCGGGTCGCCTTCAATCTCTGTATAATTTCGCGCATGGTAGACCAACACATCTTCACCGTTTGCGGTTTGGGTAAAGCTATTGTGGCCGGGGCCATATTGCCGGTTCTCATAACTGGTTCGGAATACCGGTTGCGGTGATTTATGCCAGTTCGCCGCCACCAGCGGGTTAGCGTTAATATCAATCCACAACAGCCCCATACAGTAGTTTTCGTCTGTGGCGCTGGCAGAGTAACTGATAAACAGCCTGTTGCCGTGAAACAGCACCGCCGGACCTTCGTTTACCAGAAAACCTCTGCATTCCCAGTCGTACTCCGGCTTGCTCAGTAATACAGGCTCGCCTTTTAGCGTCCACGGATTTTCCATTTCAGCGAGATAGAGGTTTGAGTTACCCGCAATTGCCGGTGATTTCTGCGCCCACAGGTACCAGCGTTTACCCTGATGAACAAAGGTCGTGGCATCCAGTGCGAAGGTATCGAAGGGTGTTTTCACCTGGCCCTTTTCGATCCAGGCGCCGCTAAGAGGATCGGCATCGGCGCACTCCAGCACAAACATCCGATGCTGAAACATATTCAGTGCATCCAGCGCTTTCGTCCCGGCGGCGGCAAAATAGAGATACCATTTCCCGTCAATGTGGTGCAGCTCAGGTGCCCAGATAAGCTCGCTCATCGGGCCGCTGGCGGGTTTGCGCCAGACAGTGACACCTTGAGCCATGCACAATCCCTCAAGGGTGCTGGCCCGGCGGATTTCCAGGCGATCATATTCTGGCACCGAGGCGACAAAATAATAGTTGCCGTCATGACGCAAAATATACGGGTCGGCACGCTGCTCAATAAAGGGGTTCGGCCAGTTCATTATGCTTTCCTTACGTGTTCACCCACGGGAACGCTCTGGTTCTCGCTCAGTTCATGATAATTGACGCGGCGTTTTTCCAGGTCGGCCTGGATAGTTTTCATCAGTTCCCGATCCACTTTCAGCAAGCGTACAACCCCTGCGGTAATCAGATAACCCACGCCTGGTATAACGGTAAACAGCAGTATGATGCCATTGATAGCGCTGGTGCTTTGCGCTTTGGCGCCTGCATCGTAACCGTACCAGGAGAGCAAAAAGCCCACCATCGCGCCTGCAACCGCCAGCCCAACTTTCAGGAAGAACAGGTTGCCGGAGAAGCTGATGCCGGTAATACGCTTGCCCGTTTTCCATTCGCCATAGTCGTCCACATCCGCCATCAGCGACCAGTGCAGCGGGGAAGGGATCTGATGAAGAATATTCAGCAGGAAGTAGAGCACCACAATCATGACCGTGGCTTTCGGATCGAAAAAGTAGAAAGCACAGGAGAAAATTGCCAGCGCGATGTTTGTCCAGAAGAAGACTTTCAGCTTGCACCAGCGGTCCGTCAGGACTTTTGCCAGCATACTGCCGAGCATCATTCCGACAACGCCCAGGCTGATAAAGAGCGTGGCAAAGTGTGTGCTTTGCCCCATGACCCAGGTCACGTAATACATGGTGGCGGCCATGCGAATAAAGCCAGGGCAAACGTTACACAACGTGAGCAGCAAAATGCGCACCCATTGATCGTTCTTCCAGACATCCTTCATGTCCTTTTTCATATCGTCATTGGTAGGCACCGCCGGACGAACACGCTCGCGAACCGTAGCGAAACAGAACAAGAACATACACATGCCGATAAACGCCAGCACCGTCATCGCCATTTGGTAGCCTTTGGCTTTGTCTTCACCGCCAAACCATTCGGCCATCGGCAGTAATGTCAGAGACAGAAGCAAAGTGGCAATGCCCACCATCACGAAGCGATAAGACTGGCAGGCCACTCGCTCTTTCGGATCGTTGGTAATGACGCCGCCTAACGAGCAGTAGGGGATGTTGATCGCGGTATAGGTCAGCGAGAGCAGGAAGTAAGTAATAAAGGCATAGATAACTTTGCTATTGTAGGTCCAGTCCGGCGTGGTAAACATCAACACGCTGAATACGGCATAAGGTAAGGCAATCCATAAAAGCCATGGACGGAAGCGTCCGTACTTGCTTTGTGTGCGGTCGGCAATCGCCCCCATGATTGGGTCGGTGATGGCATCTATCACGCGTATTGAAAGCAATAACACGCCTACCAGCGCAGGCGCCAGACCGAAAATATCCGTATAAAAATAGTTAACAAACAGCATGATGGCGCCAAAAATGATGTTACATCCGGCATCGCCCATGCCGTAGCCGATTTTCTCTTTAACAGACAGTTTGCTGTTGTCCATTGACGCTACTCCCGGTGAGTTGTGGGAATAATTATTTGCCTGCTAAAGGAAATTTGCGTTACAGGATGTTGGCAGGAATATGGACAAAACAGCTACATCGGGGAAAGTGTGAGTTTGATTACATTTCAATAACACCCCTCTCCCGGGCGGGAGAGGGGCAGGCAAAATTAGTGGGCTTTCACCGTTTTTGCGCTTTTCTCTTTGAACATATAGCCAATGCCGAGAACGACCAGCCATACCGGAATCAGGTAGACGGAGATAGCCATACCGTCAGTCATTAGCATAATGATCAGTACGGCCGCCATAAACAGCAGACAAATCCAGTTACCTAACGGGTATAACAGCGCCGGGAAACGCGGCGTCACGCCCTGTTGCTGCTTAGCCTTACGGAACTTCATGTGCGCCAGGCTAATCATCGCCCAGTTAATAACCAGGGCAGATACCACCAGCGCCATCAGCAGGCCAAATGCAGATTCAGGCGCCATATAGTTGATCAGCACGCACAGCGCAGTCACCACAGCGGAAACCAGAATGGTATTAACCGGAACGCCACGTTTGTCCACGGAAAGCAGCATTTTCGGCGCATTACCCTGCTGCGCCAGGCCGAACAGCATACGGCTGTTACAGTATACGCAACTGTTATAAACCGACAGCGCGGCCGTCAGCACGACGATGTTCAATGCATTCGCCACGAAGGTGTCACCCAGCTCATGGAAAATCAGTACGAACGGGCTGGTATCAGCGGTAACGCGTGTCCACGGGAGCAGAGAAAGCAGGACAGCCAGTGAACCCACATAGAAGATCAGGATGCGATAGATAACCTGGTTGGTGGCCTTTGGAATGCTCTGCTCCGGGTTGTCTGCTTCTGCGGCGGTGATCCCCACCAGCTCCAGACCCCCGAAGGAGAACATGATGATAGCCATCATCATTACCAGTCCTGAGATACCGTGCGGCAAGAACCCGCCTTGCTCCCACAGGTTGCGTACGGTTGCCTGTGGGCCCGCGCTGCCGCTGAACAGCAGCCAGCCGCCAAACAGGATCATCGCGACCACAGCAACCACTTTAATAATGGCGAACCAGAACTCCATCTCGCCAAACACTTTGACGTTTGTGAGGTTAATGGCGTTGATAACAACGAAGAAGGCCGCAGCGGAGGCCCATGTTGGGATTTCCGGCCACCAGAACTGGATATATTTACCAACCGCGGTCAGTTCCGCCATCGCAACCAGCACGTAAAGCACCCAGTAGTTCCAGCCGGAAGCAAAACCCGCGAAATTACCCCAGTATTTGTACGCAAAGTGGCTGAATGAGCCGGCAACCGGCTCTTCAACGACCATCTCACCCAACTGACGCATAATCAGAAAAGCAATGAAACCTGCAATGGCGTAGCCCAGGATAATACCTGGCCCTGCGGAATTGATGACTGAAGCGCTGCCCAGAAACAGGCCAGTCCCGATAGCGCCGCCCAGCGCAATAAGCTGAATATGGCGGTTCTTAAGGCCGCGCTTAAGCTGATCGCCGTGCTGTTGACCTTCCATCATGAAACCTCGTGTGTGGTTATTATGTCTACGCTGTTGTCTGCGTGTAAGAAAGAAATTCCATTTATTGTATTTTTTTATTTACGAAATGCTGACATGAATTTGCACTCATCCCTTTCGTGAAGCTCAGAATAGTGGTAAGCGCAGGCGTTTGCACCTGCTTTGTGAAAGAGAGATGACGACTTGCATAAAAAGAAACCATTTGTAAATCGCCTCGGTTTCGGCTGTTTTGTAATCAAATGCGTTTTTATGCAGTAATTTGGTTTAAATATGCAAATTTGTTCACACTGAATCGGTTCAGATTTGTTTGAGCGCGTTTCAATAAAGTTAAAACTGCCTCTTTGGGGGTAAACGAGTCATTTGTGCAAGGTTACATGTTTGAAACGTTATTTCTGTAACGTTGTTAAAATGTGCAGTGTTTACTGATTTCAATCAAAACCTGTATGGACATAAGGTGAATACTTTGTTACTTTAGCGTCACGAATATGAAATTGGTAAGACCAATTTACTCCGGGCGAATGGTAGAGACAGGGAACAATGGCCTACAGCAAAATCCGCCAGCCAAAACTATCCGATGTGATTGAGCAGCAACTGGAGTTTTTGATTCTTGAGGGGACGTTACGCCCCGGTGAAAAATTGCCTCCAGAACGCGAACTGGCCAAACAGTTCGACGTTTCACGTCCTTCACTGCGTGAGGCCATCCAGCGCCTCGAAGCGAAAGGGCTTCTGCTGCGTCGCCAGGGTGGCGGTACGTTTGTTCAAAGCAGCCTCTGGCAGAGCTTCAGCGATCCGCTGGTTGAATTGCTCTCCGAGCATCCCGAATCCCAGTTTGATTTGCTTGAGACGCGTCACGCACTGGAAGGCATTGCCGCTTATTACGCCGCATTACGTAGCACGGACGAAGACAAGGTACGCATTGGTGAACTGCATCAGGCCATTGAGCTGGCGCAGCAATCCGGCGACCTCGACGCGGAATCGAACGCTGTCGTGCAATATCAAATCGCTGTAACCGAAGCGGCACATAATGTTGTGCTTTTACATCTGCTTCGTTGCATGGAACCCATGTTGGCACAGAATGTTCGTGAGAATTTCGAGTTGCTCTATGCGCGCCGCGAAATGCTGCCGCTGGTGAGCAAGCACCGCAGCAGTATCTTTGCAGCCATTATGGCGGGCGAACCTGAAGAAGCGCGTGAAGCCTCTCATCGCCACCTGGCCTTTATCGAAGAGATCTTGCTGGACCGCAGTCGTGAGCAGAGCCGTCGTGAACGCTCGCTCCGTCGGCTGGAACAGAGAAAGAATTAGCATTTTCTGGTGGAGTTTGTGCCGGAAGAGTTGTAACCGGAGCGCCAAAAATTTAGAGCGCGGCAACTAAACGCAGAACCTGTCTTATTGCACTTTTAGTTGTTCAAAATAATTTTGGCTGTATCGCAGCGGCAAGCGCGCGAATCCCCGGGAGCATAGTGAACTATGTGACTGGGGTGAGGAAGCGAAGCCAACAAAGAGACAGCCAGAAGGATGAAGAACAAAGAGTGCAATGGGACAGGTTCCAGCTAAATCAACGTATTAGATAGATAAGGAATACCCCCCATGTCAGAACGTTTCCAAAATGACGTGGATCCGATTGAAACTCGCGACTGGCTACAGGCGATCGAATCGGTAATCCGTGAAGAAGGTGTTGAGCGTGCTCAGTATCTGATTGACCAGCTGCTTTCCGAAGCCCGTAAAGGGGGCGTGAAAGTCGCCGCTGGTACCGGAGCTAGCAACTATGTCAACACTATTGCCGTTGAAGATGAACCGGAATACCCGGGTAATCTGGAGCTGGAACGTCGTATTCGCTCGGCAATTCGCTGGAACGCCATCATGACCGTTCTGCGCGCTTCCAAGAAAGATCTGGAACTGGGTGGCCACATGGCGTCCTTCCAGTCTTCCGCAACTGTTTACGAAGTGTGCTTCAACCATTTCTTCCGTGCAGCCAATGAGAAAGACGGCGGCGATCTGGTGTACTTCCAGGGCCACATCTCTCCGGGCATCTATGCACGCGCCTTCCTGGAAGGTCGTCTGACTGAAGAGCAGATGAACAACTTCCGTCAGGAAGTTCACGGTAAAGGTCTGTCTTCTTACCCGCACCCGAAACTGATGCCTGAATTCTGGCAGTTCCCGACCGTATCGATGGGTCTGGGCCCAATTGGTGCGATCTATCAGGCTAAATTCCTGAAATACCTGGAACACCGTGGCCTGAAAGACACCTCTGAGCAGACTGTTTACGCCTTCCTGGGCGACGGTGAAATGGACGAGCCGGAATCCAAAGGTGCTATCACCATCGCGACCCGCGAGAAGCTGGACAACCTGTGCTTCATCATCAACTGTAACCTGCAGCGTCTGGATGGTCCGGTAACCGGTAACGGCAAGATCATCAACGAACTGGAAGGCATCTTCGCGGGTGCTGGCTGGAACGTGATCAAAGTCATGTGGGGCGGTCGTTGGGATGAACTGCTGCGTAAAGATACCAGCGGTAAACTGATCCAACTGATGAACGAAACCGTTGACGGTGACTACCAGACCTTCAAATCCAAAGACGGCGCCTACGTTCGTGAGCACTTCTTCGGCAAATACCCTGAAACCGCAGCCCTGGTTGCAGACTGGACTGATGAGCAGATCTGGGCTCTGAACCGCGGTGGTCACGATCCGAAGAAAGTCTACGCTGCACTGAAAAAAGCGCGTGAAACCAAAGGTAAAGCGACTGTTATCCTGGCCCACACCATCAAAGGTTACGGCATGGGTGATACCGCAGAAGGTAAAAACATCGCTCACCAGGTTAAGAAAATGAACATGGACGGCGTGCGTTATATCCGCGACCGTTTCAATGTTCCAGTCACCGATGAGCAGGTTGAAAATCTGTCTTACCTGACCTTCCCGGAAGGCTCAGAAGAGTATAAGTACCTGCACGAACGTCGTCAGGCGCTGAAAGGCTACCTGCCTGCTCGTCAGCCTAAATTCACCGAGAAGCTGGAACTGCCTGCGCTGGAAGACTTCTCTCAACTGCTGGAAGAACAGAACAAAGAGATCTCTACCACTATCGCTTTCGTGCGTGCCCTGAACGTGATGCTCAAGAACAAGTCGATCAAAGACAGACTGGTTCCAATCATCGCCGACGAAGCGCGTACCTTCGGTATGGAAGGTCTGTTCCGTCAGATCGGTATCTACAGCCCGAACGGCCAGCAGTACACCCCGCAGGACCGTGAGCAGGTTGCTTACTATAAAGAAGACGAGAAAGGTCAGATCCTGCAGGAAGGTATCAACGAGCTGGGCGCTGGCGCATCCTGGCTGGCTGCTGCGACCTCTTACAGCACCAACAACCTGCCGATGATCCCGTTCTACATCTACTACTCGATGTTCGGGTTCCAGCGTATCGGTGACCTGTGCTGGCAGGCAGGCGACCAACAGGCTCGCGGCTTCCTGGTCGGTGGTACTTCCGGTCGTACAACCCTGAACGGCGAAGGTCTGCAGCACGAAGATGGTCACAGCCACATTCAGTCTCTGACTATCCCGAACTGTATCTCTTATGACCCGTCTTACGCATACGAAGTGGCGGTCATCATGCATGACGGTCTGACCCGTATGTACGGTGAAGCACAAGAGAACGTTTACTACTACATCACCACACTGAACGAAAACTACCACATGCCGGCGATGCCAGCAGGTGCCGAGGAAGGTATCCGCAAAGGTATCTACAAACTCGAAACCCTCGAAGGTAGCAAAGGTAAAGTTCAGCTGCTGGGCTCCGGCTCTATCCTGCGTCACGTACGTGAAGCGGCACAGATCCTGGCGAAAGACTACGGCGTAGGTTCTGATGTATACAGCGTCACCTCCTTCACTGAACTGGCGCGTGATGGCCAGGATTGTGAGCGCTGGAACATGCTGCACCCGCTGGAAACGCCGCGCGTTCCGTACATCGCTCAGGTGATGAACGATGCCCCGGCTGTTGCGTCTACTGACTATATGAAACTGTTCGCAGAGCAGGTTCGTACTTATGTACCGGCGGATGATTACCGCGTACTGGGTACCGACGGCTTCGGCCGCTCTGACAGCCGTGAAAATCTGCGTCACCACTTCGAAGTTGATGCTTCTTATGTGGTTGTTGCAGCACTGGGCGAACTGGCTAAACGTGGCGAAATCGATAAGAAAGTGGTTGCGGAAGCAATTACCAAATTCAACATCGATGCAGAAAAAGTTAACCCGCGTCTGGCGTAAGAGGTAAAGAGATAATGGCTATCGAAATCAAAGTACCGGACATCGGGTCTGACGAAGTTGAAATCACCGAGATTCTGGTCAAAGTGGGCGACAAGGTTGAAGCAGAACAGTCGCTGATCACCGTAGAAGGCGACAAAGCCTCTATGGAAGTCCCGTCTCCGCAGGCTGGCGTTGTTAAAGAGATCAAAGTCTCTGTTGGCGACAAAACCGAGACTGGCAAACTGATCATGATTTTCGATTCCGCCGACGGTGCAGCAGCCGCTGCACCTGCTAAGGCAGAAGAGAAGAAAGAAGCGGCTCCGGCAGCAGCACCTGCTGCGGCAGCGGCAAAAGACGTTAACGTACCTGACATCGGTGGCGACGAAGTCGAAGTCACTGAAATCATGGTGAAAGTGGGCGACACCGTTGCCGCTGAGCAGTCTCTGATCACCGTAGAAGGCGATAAAGCCTCTATGGAAGTGCCGGCGCCGTTCGCGGGCGTGGTGAAAGAGATCAAAATCAGCACCGGCGACAAAGTGTCTACCGGTTCTTTGATCATGGTCTTCGAAGTGGCGGGCGCTGCGCCTGCTGCTGCCCCGGCTCAGGCGGCTGCTCCGGCACCTGCTGCTGCTCCAGCTGCGGCTGGCGGTGCAAAAGACGTTAACGTACCGGATATCGGCGGTGATGAAGTTGAAGTGACCGAAGTGATGGTGAAAGTGGGCGACAAAGTTGCCGCTGAACAGTCACTGATCACCGTTGAAGGCGACAAGGCTTCTATGGAAGTCCCTGCGCCGTTCGCGGGCGTGGTGAAAGAGCTGAAAGTTAACGTAGGCGACAAAGTCTCTACCGGCTCTCTGATCATGGTCTTCGAAGTGGAAGGCGCTGCGCCTGCCGCAGCTCCGGCTGCCGCGGCTGCTCCAGCCCCTGCTGCTGCACCGGCTCAGGCTGCTAAACCGGCTGCTGCGCCTGCTGCCAAAGCAGAAGGCAAATCTGAGTTTGCAGAAAACGACGCTTACATTCACGCGACTCCGCTGATTCGCCGCCTGGCGCGCGAATTTGGTGTGAACCTGGCGAAAGTGAAGGGCACTGGCCGTAAAGGTCGTATCCTGCGCGAAGACGTCCAGACTTACGTCAAAGAAGCTATCAAGCGCGCAGAAGCCGCACCTGCTGCTGCCACTGGCGGCGGTATCCCGGGCATGCTGCCATGGCCGAAAGTCGACTTCAGCAAGTTCGGCGAAATCGAAGAAGTTGAACTGGGCCGTATCCAGAAAATCTCGGGTGCCAACCTGAGCCGTAACTGGGTGATGATCCCGCATGTTACGCACTTCGACAAAACCGATATCACCGATCTGGAAGCGTTCCGTAAACAGCAGAACGCCGAAGCTGAAAAACGTAAACTGGACGTGAAATTCACCCCGGTAGTCTTCATCATGAAAGCCGTTGCCGCCGCTCTGGAACAGATGCCGCGCTTCAACAGCTCTCTGTCTGAAGACGGTCAGCGCCTGACCCTGAAGAAATACATCAACATCGGTGTTGCGGTTGATACCCCGAACGGTCTGGTTGTTCCGGTCTTTAAAGACGTGAATAAGAAGAGTGTTACCGAGCTGTCTCGCGAGTTGACGGTGATCTCCAAAAAAGCGCGTGATGGCAAGTTGACGGCTGGCGAAATGCAGGGCGGTTGCTTCACCATCTCCAGCATCGGCGGCCTGGGCACGACCCACTTCGCACCGATTGTTAACGCGCCGGAAGTGGCGATTCTGGGTGTCTCCAAGTCTGCGATGGAGCCGGTCTGGAACGGTAAAGAGTTCGTTCCGCGTCTGATGATGCCGATCTCTCTGTCCTTCGACCACCGCGTGATTGACGGTGCTGATGGTGCGCGCTTTATTACCATCATCAACAATATGCTGTCAGACATCCGTCGTCTGGTGATGTAATCGAAAGGCCGGCCTGACGGCCGGCTTTTTTCCTTTTAACCTCATAATGTCTGTGAGGTTATTAGCGAAACGAGAATTCGTGAGCCGTTTGTTGTTTCAAAATTGTTAACATTTTTGTAAACTGCGGGCGGATAGAACGTCCCGGTGGATAAAGGGCGACAAGTACCTGACTGCCGGAAATCAATAAGAGGTCATGATGAGTACTGAAATCAAAACTCAGGTCGTGGTACTTGGGGCAGGCCCGGCAGGTTACTCTGCTGCCTTCCGTTGCGCTGATTTAGGTCTGGAAACCGTCATCGTAGAACGTTACAACACCCTCGGCGGTGTTTGTCTGAACGTCGGCTGTATCCCTTCTAAAGCGCTGCTGCACGTAGCGAAAGTCATCGAAGAAGCGAAAGCGCTGGCGACTCACGGTATCGTATTTGGTGAGCCGCAGACTGATATCGATAAAATCCGTACCTGGAAAGAAAAAGTTATCACTCAACTGACTGGCGGCCTGGCAGGCATGGCGAAAGGTCGTAAAGTGAAAGTGGTCAACGGTCTGGGTAAATTCACCGGGGCAAACACCCTGGAAGTTGAAGGCGAAAACGGCAAAACCGTGATCAACTTCGACAACGCGATCATCGCCGCAGGTTCCCGTCCGATCGAACTGCCGTTCATTCCGCATGAAGATCCGCGCGTATGGGACTCCACCGACGCACTGGAACTGAAAACCGTTCCTAAACGCCTGCTGGTTATGGGTGGCGGTATCATCGGTCTGGAAATGGGTACCGTTTACCATGCGCTGGGTTCAGAAATTGACGTGGTTGAAATGTTCGACCAGGTTATCCCGGCTGCTGATAAAGACATCGTGAAAGTCTTCACCAAACGCATCAGTCAGAAATTCAACCTGATGCTGGAAACCAAAGTGACTGCCGTTGAAGCGAAAGAAGACGGTATCTACGTTTCCATGGAAGGCAAAAAAGCGCCTGCGGAAGCACAGCGTTATGACGCGGTGCTGGTGGCTATCGGGCGCGTACCGAACGGCAAACTGCTTGATGCAGGCCAGGCGGGTGTCGAAGTTGACGAGCGTGGCTTTATTCGCGTTGACAAACAGCTGCGCACCAACGTACCGCACATCTATGCTATCGGCGATATCGTCGGTCAGCCGATGCTGGCGCACAAAGGTGTTCACGAAGGTCACGTTGCCGCCGAAGTTATCGCCGGTAAAAAACACTATTTCGACCCGAAAGTTATCCCGTCTATTGCTTACACCGAACCAGAAGTGGCATGGGTAGGCCTGACTGAGAAAGAAGCGAAAGAGAAAGGCATCAGCTACGAAACCGCCACCTTCCCGTGGGCTGCTTCTGGCCGTGCAATCGCTTCTGACTGTGCAGACGGTATGACCAAACTGATTTTCGACAAAGAGACTCACCGTGTCATCGGTGGTGCGATTGTTGGTACCAACGGCGGCGAGCTGCTGGGTGAGATCGGTCTGGCTATCGAAATGGGCTGTGATGCAGAAGACATCGCGCTGACCATCCACGCACACCCGACGCTGCACGAGTCTGTAGGCCTGGCAGCCGAAGTGTTCGAAGGTAGCATCACTGACCTGCCGAACCCGAAAGCGAAGAAAAAATAATCTCGCTTCCTGTTAAGCGCCTCTTCGGAGGCGTTTTTTTTGCCCGCCGTTTGAGAATAAATTCATAATTTCTCCATTTTGGTATAAATAATGCGCGCGATCTGCCGATGTATATACTCCATACCTTATCGATGAGAGAGGGAGTTTCATCGTCATGATCACTGGCATCAACAACAAGACGTTTCTGACCACGCTGTCACATCTGGCGTCTTCTGTCGGCAACTCCTCACCGACAGTGAAATCCAACGGCTCGGCATTGCCTGCCGCGGCATCAGCTTCTGCGAAAGTGATTTTCGGCAGCCAGACGGCAGAAATTGCCGCCGTGTACTCCATGTCGCCAACCAAAATTAGCGATGCTGCGAAAGCGTCAACGCAAGCGGACAGTGCGCTTTCGGGGCTGATGCATCTGGGGTTGAGCAGTGAAGGCGTATCCTCGTTAAGTGGGCTGGGGGGGTTACTGCTCAGTAACTACGCCGATAATCAGGGCGATGTGAGTCAGGCGCTGACCAGCCTCGGGCTGGATAACAACATAACTTTCCCCACTAAATCTGCCGTGTCGCTGAATATCACGACGCAATCAGGTTCTGTTGTCCATCTGAATCTGACGCGTCAGAGCGATGGTATTGCTGTGGAGCTCACAACCGAAGGCGGCAAAACCAGCAATGACGAAGCGGCAGAAATAGCGAAATTAGGCAATGCTTTTCAGTCTGCGCTTAACGGTTTGAGCGAGAAGCCTCCGAGAATGGACGTTTCTGGCCTGACGCAGTTTGACAGCTCTCTTATCAAATCCGTCGATCTGAAAACCGATCTCAGCCGTGGCGATTTGTCACAGCAATCCCTTAATTTCCATGCGGATGGGAGTGAACGCTGGATTGGCTATCAGGACAATAATTTCTCGCTGAAAATGACCAGCGATACGTCTAATCCGTCTCTGGTGGGCAATGCGGCAGAACAACAGGCGGCCTTAAACGCCTGGGATAGCAAGTTTGATAAAGCACGTCGTGATGGCCACGGCGATAGCGATCAAATGGCGATGCTTAAATCCGCCTTCCATGCGCTGAATAAAACGCAGCCCAAAGAGAGCAGCAAGGCCAGCTCAACGGGCGCAATTCAGATGGGCGGCGATGGCAAGGTACAGATCCGCGGTCTGAGTGATTTCTCCCTGTCGTTGACGGAAACGGAGAAAGCCATTAACCCGTATCGTATGGATGAGAAAGAGAGCTTCGCGTACCAGGCATCGCAATCGACACAAGAGAGCACGGCCCATGATGGTTCGTTGAGCGTTAAGCAGACGCTGCATACCCACCTGACCGCATCCTGGTATCAGGCGCTGGACCCGGCCACGCCGCTTTCGCTTAACTCGAGCAAAAATTCACAGAATTATCTGTACCATACGGTGGATAATGAAGAAACCAATGCCACCACCTTCAATTACAATGCGAAAGGCTTCCTGACCAGTATCGGTAACCATACGCAGGTGAATAACGTCGAAACGGTGCGTAAGTATGTGTTGGGCGAGCTGGTGGATAAAACCATCACCCCAGAAAAGTATGAGCGCAATAACTTACTCAATATGTCAAAAGACAAGTAACGTTTCTTCTGGTACGGCCCTGCGGGGCCGTATTGCGTGGTTTCTACCGTTTTTTCTCTGTCTTTAAAAGACGATTTCCTCTGCTTTATCCTGCCCTTAACGATTCAGCCAATTTTTAATGTTGCTTTTTTGTAAACAGATTAACACCCCCTGAAAATCCTGCTATCCTGCCCGTTGCGGTATTGCGGATTTACCCTACAAACTGCTGTCTCACAGGAGCGTGAAGAGAATCGCCTGCCGCATTATGACAATGAGAGCGAGGAGAACCGTCGTGCTAGAAGAATACCGTAAGCACGTAGCAGAACGTGCCGCCGAGGGAATTGTACCCAAACCTTTAGATGCAACCCAAATGGCCGCGCTCGTCGAGCTGCTGAAGAACCCGCCTAAGGGCGAAGAAGAATTCCTGTTAGATCTGTTGATCAACCGCGTACCGCCTGGTGTAGATGAAGCTGCCTACGTAAAAGCCGGATTCCTTGCTGCTATCGCCAAAGGCGAAGCCACCTCCCCACTGGTTACTCCTGAAAAAGCCATTGAACTGCTCGGCACCATGCAGGGTGGTTACAACATTCATCCGCTGATTGACGCGCTGGATAACGACAAACTGGCACCGATTGCCGCTAAAGCGCTCTCTTCTACACTGCTGATGTTCGATAACTTCTATGATGTCGAAGAAAAAGCGAAGGCGGGCAATGCATACGCGCAGCAGGTACTGAAATCCTGGGCGGATGCCGAGTGGTTCCTGAGCCGTCCGGCACTGGCAGAAAAAATTACCGTTACCGTATTTAAAGTGACCGGTGAGACTAACACCGATGACCTGTCTCCGGCGCCGGATGCGTGGTCGCGTCCGGATATCCCACTGCACGCCCTGGCGATGCTGAAAAACGCCCGTGAAGGTATCGAGCCGGATCAGCCTGGCAGCGTTGGCCCGATCAAACAGATCGAAGCCCTGCAGAAAAAAGGGTTCCCGCTGGCCTACGTGGGTGACGTTGTGGGGACCGGTTCTTCCCGTAAGTCTGCGACCAACTCCGTGCTGTGGTTTATGGGGGATGACATCCCTCATGTGCCGAACAAACGCGGCGGCGGCCTGTGCCTCGGTGGTAAAATTGCGCCGATCTTCTTCAACACCATGGAAGATGCGGGCGCGCTGCCCATTGAAGTGGATGTGTCAAACCTGAATATGGGTGACGTGATTGACGTGTATCCGTTCAAAGGTGAAGTGCGTAACCACGAGACCAACGAACTGCTGGCAAGCTTTGAGCTGAAAACCGACGTGCTGGTCGACGAAGTGCGTGCCGGTGGCCGTATTCCGCTGATTATCGGCCGTGGTTTAACCACCAAAGCGCGTGAAGCGCTGGGTCTGCCGCACAGTGATGTCTTCCGTCAGGCGAAAGACGTGGCGGAAAGCAGCCGTGGTTACTCGCTGGCGCAGAAAATGGTCGGTCGCGCCTGCGGCGTGGCCGGTATCCGTCCGGGCGCTTACTGCGAGCCGAAAATGACCTCCGTCGGTTCTCAGGACACCACCGGTCCGATGACCCGTGATGAGCTGAAAGACCTGGCATGCCTGGGCTTCTCTGCCGACCTGGTGATGCAGTCCTTCTGTCACACCGCGGCGTATCCGAAGCCGGTTGACGTGACCACGCATCATACGCTGCCGGACTTCATCATGAACCGTGGCGGCGTCTCCCTGCGTCCGGGCGATGGCGTTATTCACTCCTGGCTGAACCGTATGCTGTTGCCGGATACCGTGGGTACCGGCGGTGACTCCCATACCCGTTTCCCGATCGGCATCTCCTTCCCGGCGGGTTCCGGCCTGGTGGCGTTTGCGGCGGCGACTGGCGTGATGCCGCTGGATATGCCGGAATCGGTACTGGTGCGCTTCAAAGGTAAAATGCAGCCGGGTATTACCCTGCGTGACCTGGTGCATGCGATCCCGCTGTACGCTATCAAGCAAGGCCTGCTGACCGTTGAGAAGAAAGGGAAGAAAAACATCTTCTCTGGCCGCATCCTGGAAATCGAAGGTCTGCCGGATCTGAAAGTCGAGCAGGCATTTGAGCTTACCGATGCGTCTGCTGAGCGTTCTGCTGCCGGCTGTACTATCAAGCTGAACAAAGACCCGATTATCGAGTACCTGAACTCCAACATTGTCCTGCTGAAATGGATGATTGCCGAAGGCTATGGCGATCGTCGTACGCTGGAACGCCGTATCCAGGGCATGGAAAAATGGCTGGCGGATCCGCAGTTGCTGGAAGCCGATGCTGACGCAGAATACGCGGCGGTGATCGACATCGATCTGGCTGAAATTAAAGAGCCGATTCTGTGTGCGCCGAACGATCCGGACGATGCGCGTCTGCTCTCTGATGTTCAGGGCGCGCAGATCGATGAAGTGTTCATCGGTTCCTGCATGACTAACATCGGCCACTTCCGTGCTGCCGGTAAACTGCTGGATGCGCATAAAGGCCAGCTGCCGACCCGCCTGTGGGTTGCGCCGCCGACCCGTATGGACGCCGCGCAGTTGACCGAAGAGGGCTATTACAGCGTGTTTGGTAAGAGCGGCGCGCGTATTGAGATCCCGGGCTGCTCCCTGTGTATGGGCAACCAGGCGCGCGTAGCTGACGGTGCGACGGTGGTCTCCACCTCAACCCGTAACTTCCCGAACCGTTTAGGGACTGGCGCTAACGTCTACCTGGCGTCGGCTGAACTGGCGGCGGTGGCTTCTCTGCTCGGCAAACTGCCGACGCCGGAAGAGTACCAGACCTATATTGCTCAGGTTGATAAGACCGCGGTGGATACCTACCGTTATCTGAACTTCGATCAGTTGAACCAGTATACGGACAAAGCTGACGGCGTGATTTTCCAGACGGCAGTGTAAATGCTACCCTCTCCCGTGGGAGAGGGGCTGGGGGTGAGGGCATCAGACCGCACCTGACCCATTGCTGGGGGTGAGGGCATCAGGCCGCAGGGTCTTGCTCTCACCTTTTTATTTTCATTCCTCCCACCCTCCACGCTTTTTTTCTTCCTCTCTGCTGCGATAATTACCCTAATGGCTTTGCAGAGGAAAACACTATGGATTACGAATTTCTGCGCGACATCACCGGAGTGGTAAAAGTGCGCATGTCGATGGGCCACGAAGCTGTTGGTCACTGGTTTAATGAAGAAGTGAAAGACAACCTGGCCCTGCTTGATGAAGTGGAGCAGGCAGCGCATACCGTGAAAGGCAGCGAACGCTCGTGGCAGCGCGCAGGGCATGAATATACGTTGTGGATGGATGGCGAAGAGGTCATGGTGCGTGCCAACCAACTCGAATTCTCAGGCGATGAGATGGAAGAGGGGATGAGCTATTACGATGAAGAGAGCCTGTCGATGTGCGGTGTGGAAGACTTTCTCAATGTGGTAGCGGCATACCGCGAGTTCCTTAAACAGCGTTAATTTACCCCTTGCTTCTCCGGGACCGGTCTTCCGCATTGCCGGGAACCGGTGCTCTGTCCCTGTAAATGCGCGTAGTGAAAAACCTCAGCTGTTTTTCATATTTCCCTTTGTCGATTTTTTGCGCTGGAATGGTCTTCCGGATAGCTTGCGGAGACTGAGATGAAAGCGTTTATTTCCCGTTATTTTTTGCGCAATTCAGCGCGCGCTCAGCGCCATGATGCGGAACATAACAGCAGACGAATAATGGAGTCGCTGCTCGCCGTCGCCAGCCTGTACGGTGTTGATATTGCCAATGTTGACGTGGAGTGGTTCCATGACGAAACAACACGCTGAACATCGCGCGACCCGCGAAACTTACTGGAATGAGCGATGCGCTCTGGCAAACAGACCGGAGCATCCTTGCTCCGTTGTGGGTTACACGGCCGGAATGTTGCGACCGTAGTAAATTTCACGCATCTCTTTCCATAGCGCTTCCGTAATCTCTTTACGTTCCTGCGCTGTCAGCTCTTCTGGTTTGGTATGGAACATGTAGTGCTTAAGATCGAATTCTTTAAGCAACATCTTGGTGTGAAAGATATTTTCCTGATAAACGTTCACGTCCACCATGTCATACAGCGACTTCATATCCTCTGACATAAAGTTCTGAATAGAATTGATCTCATGATCGATAAAGTGCTTCATGCCGTTGACGTCACGGGTAAAGCCGCGAACGCGATAATCGATTGTCACAATGTCCGATTCAAGCTGGTGAATCAGGTAATTCAGCGCTTTCAGCGGTGAAATCACCCCGCAGGTCGACACTTCTATATCCGCGCGGAAAGTGCATAGTCCCCCTTCCGGGTGGCTTTCCGGATAGGTATGTACGCAAATATGGCTCTTATCGAGGTGGGCGACCACGGCTTCGGGAAGCGGCCCGGGATGCTCGGTTTTATCGATAAGCTGCGGGTCGACCGGTTCTTCGCTGACCAGAATAGTCACGCTCGCACCCTGCGGCTCATAATCCTGACGGGCGATATTGAGGATATTGGCTCCGATGATATTACAGGTTTCCGTCAGGATTTCCGTCAGACGATTGGCATTATAGAGCTCATCAATATAAGCGATATACCCATCACGTTCTGCTTCCGTTTTGGCATAGCAGATATCGTAAATACAAAAACTCAGGCTCTTGGTCAGGTTGTTAAAGCCATGCAGTTTCAGTTTTTTCAATTTCGTATCTCTCCTTAGGACGACTGCGAAGAGAGTGCGTCTTGCAGATATTGTGGCAGAGCAAACGCTGCCGTATGAATGGCCGGATTGTAATAACGGCAGGTCAGGCCTGCGTTATTGAAACGCGCCTGAATAATCTCGCTGGAAAGGTGACGTAGCGCTTCATTATCTGTCGCCCAGGCGAAAGTCATAATGCCACCGTAATAGGTGGGAATCGCCGCCTGGTAAAACCCGACATCAGTGAAGTAATGACTGAGCTTACGGTGGCTGTCCAGCGCTTCATCCTGTTGCAGGAAGCAGACGCCATTCTGTGCGACAAAGATGCCACCGGGATTCAGGCAGCGTTTGCAGCCTTCGTAAAACGCCGAGGTAAACAGGCTTTCGCCGGGACCAACCGGATCCGTACAGTCGGAAATGATCACGTCAAACGTTTGCGTGGTTTGCGTAACAAAGTTCACGCCATCATCGATAACCAACTGGAAACGGGGATCGTCGTAAGCGCCCGCGTTGTGTTTCGGCAGATACTGGCGGCAGAAAGAGACGACGCCGGCATCAATTTCCACCATGGTAATGGTTTCGATATTTTTATGGCGGGTGACTTCACGCAGCATGGCGCCATCGCCACCGCCGATGATCAACACCTGTTTCGCGCGGCCATGGGCGAGCAGCGGAACGTGGGTCATCATTTCGTGATAGATAAATTCGTCGCGTTCGGTGGTTTGTACCACGCCATCAAGCGCCATGACACGGCCAAAAGCGGCGTTTTCGAAAATGATAAGATCCTGGTGCCCGGTTTTCTCGTGGTACAGCACCTTATCAACGGCAAAGTATTGCCCAAACTGGTCGTGCAGCGTTTCGTGCCACAGCGTGTTATCGGCCATAGGTTGCTCCTTTGTTAACACCTGCTCAAAACAGGCGCAACATCATAGCTAACTCTGACTGTGGATGCACGGCCAGCGTCCCTCGCTGGAAATAACTTATTTCACGTAGGCGAGCAGGCTGAGCGAGTCACGCGCCAGCGCTTTGCATTTTTTGGCGGTAGGAATGCGGATGCCACTCAGGTCGCGATAGCTTGCTTCGCCGAGCGATTTCATGTCCCAGGAGTCGTAGTTACTCAGATCCCACTGGTTTTGCTGTGCGAAGAAAACCAGCGCCCGGCGAATCTGTCCATTGGGTAAATTGTTATAGCCACAGTCATTTTTCAGAAAGACAAATACAGCCGTAAGGTCGGCCATATCTTCCGCTTCGGATTCATTCAGGGCGTAGCTATTAGCGGAGACAGCCAGCAGGCTGCCGAATAAAATCGTTCTGAAAAGCGTCTTCATTATTTCTACCACGGCATAACGGAAATTAAACGTTAGCACACTGTTGGCGAGGCGACGATATTTATTATCGTCCGAATACAGCCACATTTCTTGACCTTCCGGCAAGGGGAGGGTTTATGCTCAAATTCCAGGCTGATAACAGTAAGGAAAGGGACATGCAACGTCGTGATTTTTTGAAATACTCTGCTGCGCTAGGCTTAGCGAGTGCTCTGCCGCTCTGGAGTCGTTCTTTGCTGGCGGCGGAAAGGCCCGTGTTACCGATTCCCCCGTTGCTGAGCGCCGATGCGCAAAACCATATCCAGCTTACGGTTCAGACAGGAACATCGACGTTTGCGGGCAAGCAGGCGACAACCTGGGGCTATAACGGCAGCCTGCTCGGGCCAGCGATTCAACTGCGTCAGGGGAAAACCGTTAACGTGTCCATTCGCAACGCGCTGGCGGAAGAGACAACCGTACACTGGCACGGGCTGGAAGTATCGGGCGACGTCGATGGCGGGCCGCAGGGTGTGATTAAGCCCGGCGATAGCCGTACGGTCTCGTTTACGCCGGATCAGCCTGCATCAACCTGCTGGTTTCACCCTCATCAACATGGAAAAACCGGCCATCAGGTGGCAATGGGGCTGGCCGGACTGCTGCTGATTGAAGATGAAAACAGCCGTAAGTTACGGCTGCCTCAGCAGTGGGGTATTGATGATATTCCGGTCATTATGCAGGACAAACGCTTTGCCGCTGACGGGCAGATTGATTATCAACTGGATGTGATGAGCGCGGCGGTAGGGTGGTTTGGCGATACATTACTGACGAACGGCGCCCTCTATCCGCAGCATGCGGCACCTCGTGGCTGGCTGCGTTTACGCCTGCTCAATGGATGTAACGCTCGCTCGCTGACCGTAGCTGCCAGCGATAATCGCCCGCTTTACGTGATTGCCAGTGACGGTGGCTTACTGACTTCTCCGGTGAAAGTCAGCGAGCTGTCACTGTTGCCGGGAGAGCGCTTTGAGGTACTGGTTGAGACCCGAGATAATAAAGTCTTCGATCTGGTCACGTTGCCTGTACAGCAAATGGGGATGACGGTTGCGCCATTTGATAAGCCGTATCCGCTGTTGCGTATTCAACCGGTGGTGGTAACCGCATCCGGTACCTTGCCTGACACACTGGCGACGCTCCCTGGACTGCCAGCGCTGGAAGGATTAACACAACGGACGCTACAGCTCTCCATGGATCCGATGCTGGACATGATGGGGATGCAGGCTCTGCAGCAAAAATACGGCGATGCTGCTATGGCAGGTATGGGGATGCACCATGGCAATATGAACCATGGTCAGATGCAGATGAACCACGATGGTATGAACATGAGCATGAACCATGGCGACATGGGGCAGATGAATCACGGTAATGGGGATATGGAATTTCATAGCGCCAATCGTATCAATGGCAAGGCATTTGATATGCAAGTGCCTGCGTTTGCCGCGCAGAAAGATACCTGGGAGCGTTGGGTCATTTCCGGTGAGGGCGACATGATGCTGCATCCGTTCCATATCCATGGCACACAGTTCCGCATCCTGTCGGAAAACGGTAAACCGCCTGCCGCACATCGCGCAGGCTGGAAAGATATTGTCAGCGTTGAAGGGGCGAAAAGTGAAGTGCTGGTCTGTTTTGCTCACGACGCGCCGAAAGAGTATGCCTATATGGCGCACTGTCATCTGCTGGAACATGAGGATACGGGGATGATGGTAGGGTTTACGGTTTAGGAAATCGGCTCCATGCAGTTCCCTCTCCCTTGAGGGAGAGGGTGAGGGGGAAAAGACAACTCTGTGGTTTGATGCCCTCACCCCGGCCCTCTCCCACGGGGAGAGGGAGAAAACACTAAAAAAGGCAACGTACGTTACCTTTTTGCTTTTACCTTGTGCGGTCTGATGCCCTCTCCCTGAGGGCTGAGTAATCCCCGGTCATATTACGTTTTACAGCGATAACACCGCGTAATGAGAATAAAACAGTTACCGCGATGACAGGGTCCGGCTAAAAATCGATGAGGCGTTGACGGCTGACCGGGGCTGCCCGCAGGGACGCGGGCGGAGGGGATAGCCTGCAAGGACGCAGGCTGGTCCCCGACCCGAAAGTCAGACGACATAAGACGAGTGGACCGCGAAGCGGCGATTTTCCTGCCGGGAGCCCGGGTTGCCAGGGTGGTGGCGATGAGCCACCCTGGCACGTTCACGGGTGCTGTCGTTATAGAAAAGCACCGAACATAAGGTGAACGGAATGACCACCAGCGCCGCATTTTCCCCCTAACCCTGGCCCTCTCCCTCGGGGAGAGGGGACAGGTCGTGCTCGCATTTTTATGAGGATCCCTCACCCCACGGGGAGAGGGAGAAAACATTAAAAAAGGCAACGTGCGTTGCCTTTTTGCTTTTACCTTGTGCGGGATGAGGGAACGGTTTCTTACTTCTCGTCCGGCAGGGCGTAGGCAACAATATAGTCGCCCATCTTCGTACCAAACGAACCGTGACCGCCTGCAGAGATGACAACATACTGCTTGCCATTCACTTCATAGGTCATTGGCGTCGCCTGTCCGCCTGCTGGTAAACGACCCTGCCACAGTTTCTCACCGTTGCTCATGTTATATGCGCGCAGGTAATTATCTGCGGTTGCCGCGATAAACAGCACATTACCCGCCGTGGAAATCGGACCGCCCAGCATCGGCATGCCCATATTGAACGGCACCGGAACCGGCATCGGGAACGGCATGCTGTCCTGCGGCGTACCAATACGTTTTTTCCAGACAACCTGATTGGTTTTCAGATCCAGCGCGGAGATATAACCCCAGGCTGGCTGTTTACACGGCAGACCAAACGGGGACAGGAACGGGTTCAGGGTTACGCCAAAAGGCACGCCGTACTGCGGCTGAATCCCCGCTTCCGTACCACTGCCTTTCGCATCTTTCGGCTGTTCCATCGGGTTGCCTGGACCGCGTGGGATCAGTTTTGACACAAACGGCAGCGCCATCGGGTTGGCGATCGCCACCTGACGATTAGGGTCAACGGAGATACCACCCCATTCGAACATCCCCAGGTTACCCGGGAACACCAGCGTGCCTTGCTCAGATGGCGGGGTGAAGATGCCTTCATAGCGCAACTGATGGAACATCACGCGACAGACCAGTTGGTCGAACATGGTCGCGCCCCACATATCCGCCCCGCTGAGATCTTTCTTCGGACGGAAACTCAGGTCGGAGAACGGCTGCGTTTTGGTCACGTAGTCGCCTTTGGCCGCACCCTGCGGAACCGGTTTTTCCGGTGCCGGGACAACCAGCTTACCGTTGCTGCGATCCAGCACGAAGATGTTGCCGGTTTTCGCCGGGGCGTAAATCACCGGCACCGTTTTACCGTTAACCGTGATGTCTGCCAGCGTCGGCTGGGACGGCATATCCATATCCCACAGATCGTGGTGAACCGTCTGATAGCTCCAGGCCAGTTTACCGGTGGTGGCGTTCAGGGCCACGATGGAGCTGGCGTAGCGTTCCTGCTCCGGCGTGCGATAGCCGCCCCAGATATCCGGGGTGGTCACACCCATTGGCAGATACACCAGGTCCAGCTTCGCATCATAGGCGGCTGGCGCCCACGAGTTAGGCGAGTTGAAGGTAAATCTATGTTCGTCAGACGGAATTGCGTTCGGGTCTTTCGCGCCCGGATCGAAGGCCCACAGCAGCTTACCGGTGTTCACGTCGAAACCACGGATAACGCCAGAGGTTTCACGGGTAGAGAAGTTGTCGGTCACCGAACCGGCAATCACAATCACTTTATCGGTGATGATCGGCGGTGAGGTCGGCTCATACAGACCCGGCGTGGTGTCCGGCATGTTGGTCTGCAGATTCAGAATACCTTTGTTGGCAAAGGTTTCGCACAACTTGCCATTGTCGGCGTTGATCGCAAAAAGACGCCCATCGTTTACCGGCAGCATAATGCGGCGCGGGCAATCTGCCACGACATCCGGGCTGGCGTTATCTGCACGTGCTTCATGATAAGAAACGCCGCGACAGGTCACATGCTGGAAGGACTGGTTGGCATTTAACTGCGGGTCAAAATGCCATTTCTCTTTCCCGGTCGATGCGTCCAGTGCAAACAGGCGCTGGTGAGCGGTACACAGATAAAGGGTGTCGCCTACTTTGATTGGCGTCACTTCGTTGGTCAATTCACCCGGGTCAGTCGGCAGCTTCAGGTCGCCGGTGCGGAACACCCAGGCTTCCTTCAGATTTTTGACGTTATCGGCATTAATCTGTTTGAGCGGAGAATAGCGTTGACCTTCCTGGTTGCGACCATAAGCCGGCCAGTCGCCATCAGCTACCTGTGAGATAGGGGCGGCTGGCGTGGCATCCGCTTTCAGCGTTCCGTTCACTTCTTGTGGGTCATTAAAGCCAGCCCACGTGAGAATGCCGCCGCTAATCAGCAGTGCTACCACCAGTGCGGCAACTGCACCGCCGGAAGGAAAAATCAATCTGCGCCAGACAAAGGGCAGAATCAGCCAGATACCGAAGAAGACCAGGATATCGCTGCGCGGCGTGAGCGCCCAAAAGTCGAAGCCCACCTCCCATACGCCCCAAATCATGGTCGCCAGCAGCAACGCGGCATACAGCCATAGCGCAGAACGCTTACGTCGCCATAAAAGCGCGGTGACGCCCAGCATGATAATACCCGCGATGGGGTAGTACCAGGAGCCGCCAAGGGAGACCAGCCATACCCCGCCGATCAGTAACCAAAGTCCGCAGAATGCTGCGAACAGCGCTGTCAGTATCACGAGGATACCTGACCGTTGCGTTTTTGTTTCAGCCATAAAAAGACACTCACCAAATTCATTAATATTTTAGTAGCAACTAATTATAGGATTTAACAAGTGTGATCGTCATCACAAAATGAGCTTTATCGACAGATAAGCATCGGAAATGCGTTTGCTGGTATACTGAACGCCTTGCGCTTCAGTAACCAAAGCAATAAGCAGGTTATTGAGTGATTTATTATTTAAATCATATGGTTATTTAAAATGAAACATAGTGTTGAAGTGATGATCCCGGAAGCGGAGATCAAAGCGCGTATCGCCGAATTGGGTCGTCAAATCACAGAACGTTATCAGGACAGCGGCAGTGAAATGGTGCTGGTGGGCCTGCTGCGCGGCTCGTTTATGTTCATGGCGGACCTTTGCCGTGAAGTGCAGGTACCGCATGAAGTCGATTTTATGACCGCCTCCAGCTATGGCAGCGGCATGTCTTCGACCCGCGATGTTAAAATTCTCAAAGATCTGGATGAAGATATTCGCGGTAAGGATGTTCTGATCGTTGAAGATATTATCGATTCCGGCAATACGCTCTCTAAAGTGCGCGAAATTCTCAGCCTTCGCGAGCCGAAGTCCCTGTCTATTTGCACCCTGCTCGATAAACCGTCGCGCCGTGAAGTGCAGGTTGAAGTGGAATTTGTCGGCTTTTCGATTCCGGACGAATTCGTGGTGGGTTATGGCATCGATTATGCGCAACGTTATCGCCACCTGCCGTATGTCGGCAAAGTCGTGATGCTGGAAGAGTAAGCATAAAAAAGCCGGGCCTTAGCCCGGCTGATGCCGCATTCCGGCTGGCATCATGCCACCGGAAATGCAGGATTATCTGTGATTGATGTGTTTCTTGCTGAGGTTCGAAACGCCCTGACGGTAACGCTGTTCCAGGCTTTCGCGGTTCGTTGCGGTGACTTCCAGGTCACGCAGTAAACCATCGTGAATGCCATATGCCCAGCCGTGAATCGTGACCTTTTGCCCACGTTTCCAGGCCGATTGCATAATGGTGGAGTGGCCGAGGTTATAGACCTGCTCCATCACGTTCAGCTCACACAGGGTATCAAGGCGGCGCTCCTGCGGCATCTCGCCAAGCAACGAACTATGCTTGAACCAGATATCGCGAATATGCAGCAGCCAGTTGTTTATCAGCCCCAGTTCCGGGTTTTCCACCGCTGCCTGCACACCACCACAGCCGTAGTGGCCGCAGATGATGATATGCTCAACCTCCAGTACGTCCACCGCGTACTGAACGACAGAAAGGCAGTTCAGGTCGGTATGAATAACCAGGTTGGCAACGTTACGGTGAACAAACAGTTCGCCTGGCTCAAGGCCGGTAAGGCGTTCTGCGGGAACGCGACTGTCAGAACATCCAATCCATAGAAAACGCGGTTTCTGCGCTTGCGCCAGTTTTTCGAAAAAGCCGGGATCCTCTTCCACCAGCATTTTTGACCATAGTGCATTGTTGCTGATGAGTGTATCTATGTCTTTCATGGAAGTTAACGACCTGTAACCAAATAAGTGCGTTGCGCTAATATAGGTCAACTCCCATGTTTTTTAAACCACACATCGAGTGTAAGAATAAGGTAAGTGAAAATTCATGACCATTGCACTGGAGCTTGAGCAGCTTAAAAAAACCTACCCGGGCGGCGTTCATGCGCTACGTGGTATTGATCTTAAAGTCGAAGCGGGGGATTTTTACGCGTTACTGGGACCAAACGGCGCAGGAAAATCTACCACCATAGGTATCATCAGTTCACTGGTAAATAAAACGTCCGGACGGGTGAGTGTCTTCGGCTATGACCTGGAAAAAGACATCGTTAATGCCAAACGGCAGCTCGGTCTTGTTCCTCAGGAGTTCAATTTTAACCCGTTTGAAACCGTACAGCAGATTGTGGTGAACCAGGCGGGTTACTACGGCGTTGAACGTAAAGATGCGCTTGAACGCAGCGAAAAATACCTGAATCAGCTCGATCTGTGGGAAAAGCGTAACGAACGTGCACGCATGTTGTCGGGCGGGATGAAGCGTCGTTTGATGATTGCCCGTGCGTTGATGCATGAGCCGAAGTTGTTGATTCTTGATGAGCCTACTGCCGGGGTGGATATCGAACTGCGTCGTTCTATGTGGGGCTTCCTTAAGGATCTCAATGACAAAGGCACCACTATCATTCTGACCACCCATTATCTGGAAGAAGCTGAGATGCTGTGCCGTAACATTGGCATTATTCAGAGCGGTGAGCTGATTGAGAACACCTCAATGAAGTCGCTGTTGGCGAAGCTGAAATCGGAAACTTTTATCCTTGATCTGGCAACGAAAAGCCCGTTACCGAAGCTGGAAGGTTACCAGTATCGGCTGGTGGATACCTCGACCCTGGAGGTCGAAGTGCTACGTGAACAGGGGATAAACAGCGTGTTCAGCCAGCTTAGCGCGCAGGGCGTACAGGTCTTAAGTATGCGCAACAAGGCTAACCGACTGGAAGAGCTATTCGTCACGCTGGTGCATGAGAAAAAAGGAGAGCACGCATGATGCAGCTTTACTGGGTGGCGTTGAAAAGTATCTGGCATAAAGAAATTCAACGGTTTATGCGTATCTGGATACAGACGCTGGTGCCGCCGGTCATTACCATGACGCTCTACTTTATTATCTTTGGCAACCTGATTGGCTCACGTATCGGTGAAATGCATGGTTTTACCTATATGCAGTTTATCGTGCCAGGTCTGATCATGATGGCTGTGATCACCAACGCCTATGCAAACGTGGCGTCATCATTTTTCAGCGCCAAGTTTCAACGCAATATTGAAGAGCTGCTGGTCGCCCCGGTGCCAACCCATGTAATTATCGCTGGGTATGTTGGTGGTGGTGTGGCGCGCGGTTTGTGTGTTGGGGTGCTGGTGACCGCCGTGTCGCTGTTTTTCGTGCCTTTTCAGGTTCATTCGTGGGTCTTTGTTGCGTTAACGCTATTGTTGACCGCGGTATTGTTCTCGCTGGCGGGACTGCTGAATGCGGTTTTTGCGACGACCTTCGATGACATCAGCCTGATCCCGACATTTGTTCTGACGCCGCTGACCTATCTTGGCGGGGTGTTCTATTCGCTCACGCTGTTACCACCGTTCTGGCAGGCGCTGTCTCACCTCAACCCCATTGTTTACATGATTAGCGGTTTCCGTTTTGGTTTCCTCGGTATTACCGATGTGCCGCTTTTCACCACGGTGGCGGTTTTGGCAGTGTTTATCATCGCTTTTTATCTGTTGTGCTGGTACTTAATCCAACGTGGACGCGGTCTGCGCAGTTAATCACCCTTTCCCGGCGGCGTTCGTCGCCGGGTTCTCCTTGCCCTTTTAATCTATGATATCTGTCACCGACGGCTGATGGTCACCTGGCTAAACTGCAAGTCTGCTAAGGAGATACGTATGCTGGGATGGGTCATTACGTGCCATGGTGAGCTGGCGCAGGAGATGCTGGACAGTCTGGAGTGCCGCTTTGGTCCGCTTACGCAGTGCAGGGCGGTTAACTTTCGCCAGGGGCTTAGCACCAATATGCTCAGCCGTATGATTTGCGATGCATTACATGAAACAGATTCCGGCGAGGGCGTGGTTTTTTTAACGGATATTTCCGGTGCCGCACCTTATCGTGCTGCCTCGCTAATGAGCCATAAGCATGAGCATTGTGAAGTGATATCCGGCGTTGATGCCACGTTGCTGGAAGCGATGTATCCGTTGCGTGAATTTTGCAGCAGCGCCGATTTTCGTAACCAGATTGTGGTCGCTGGCGCGCCGGGGGTGAGCAGTCTCTGGCATCAGCAGCAGAAAAATCCGCCGTTTGTGTTGTTACATGATTTGTATGAAAAATAAACGTTGGTATTCATTTTTCTTTTTCCTACAATAATCTAAATTATGTTTAGCCTGGTTGGGTGCATGCCTCGTTTTCTCCTCATTCTGTTCTTGCTGGTGTCATATAGCGTTTCTGCCCGTCTCGTTAGTGAAAATCCCGATCCTGCTCGTTACATGCAAATTACGGAAGATGCCGACATATGGGCGCAGATTGGCAACAATGTTATGACCGTTGGCAATATCCGCGCCGGGCAAATTCTGGCTGTGGTGCCGGGGGCGGAAGACTATTACGAATTTCGCTTTGGTTTCGGCAAGGCGTGGATTGATAAAGGGCATCTGGGGACGGTTCGTGGCAATGAAAAGGTGCAGGACAGCCTCGGTGACCTGAATAAGCCCCTGAGTAATCAAAATCTGATCACCTGGCGTGATACGCCGATGTATAACGAGGCGGATAATACCAGTGAGCAACTGGGTACGCTGGCCGGAAATCTGCGTTATCCCATCATTAGCAAACTGAAAGACAGACTTAACCAGACCTGGTATCAGATTCGCATTGGCGAACGGCTGGCGTGGATCAGTAGCCTGGATGCGCAGGAAGATAACGGTATCCCGGTGCTTACTTACCACCATATTCTGGAAGATGAGGAAAACACGCGTTTTCGTCACACCTCGACGACGACCTCTCTTCGCGCTTTTACCAACCAGATGACCTGGTTGCATGACCAGGGCTATACCACGTTAAACATGTATCAGTTGGAGGGTTATGTACGCAACGCGATGAACCTCCCCGCACGTTCGGTGGTGATCACCTTTGATGACGGGTTGAAATCGGTCAGTCGCTACGCCTATCCGGTGTTAAATGAATATGGTTTCAGGGCGACCGCTTTTATTATTTCGTCGCGCATTAAGCGTAAACCGCAACTCTGGGATCCAAAATCCCTGCAGTTCATGAGCATTTCTGAGCTGGAACAAATTTCTCATGTTTTTGATTTTCAGTCGCATACCCATTTTCTGCATCGCACCGATGACGTGGGGCATCCGATCCTGCTAAGTCGCAGTTATGACAATATCCTGATGGATTTCAAGCATTCACGCCGCGCGCTTTCGCAATTCAACCGGCATGTATGGTATCTGGCGTATCCGTTCGGGGGCTATGATGACAAGGCGCTGGCAGCTGCGAAGGATGCCGGTTTCCATCTTGCGCTGACCACGGTTCGAGGAAAGGTTAAGCCTGGAGATAATCCGTACTTGCTAAAACGGCTGTATATCTTAAAGACGGATTCGCTGGAGGAGATGTCGAGGTTAATCAGTAATCAGCCTCAGGGGTAAAATCAGGGGTATAAGGCTATTTTATTTGTCATTTTGAACCCGGGCAGTGCTCGAAATCCTCACGTACTGTGTGTACGCTCCGGTTTCTGCGCGCTGTCCGTGTCCAGACTGACTGCATCAATAACGCCTTCTCCCCCTGATTGGGGCAATGATGCTATTTTATTTGTCATTTTGAACCCGGGCAGTGCTCGAAATCCTCACGTACTGTGTGTACGCTCCGGTTTCTGTGCGCTGTCCGTGTCCAGACTGACTGCATCAATAACGCCTTCTCCCCCTGATTGGGGCAATCATGCTTTACCGCCGGATGACTTATGCCACCTGCACCGGTACTGCTTTTGCCGTGCGTTTCATCTCATTGTCACCGTCAAAATAGGCGACTTTCGGTTGCCAGCTACGCGCTTGTTCATCCGGCATGGTGACATAGCTTGCGATGATCAGGATATCGCCAACATCAGCGCAATGCGCTGCGGCGCCGTTGACCGAAATAATGCGGGAACCACGTTCACCGGCGATAGCATAGGTGGAAAAGCGCTTACCGTTGGTGACGTTGTAAATATCGATGGCTTCGTATTCCAGGATACCAGCCGCCTCAAGGAAATCCTGGTCAATCGCGCAGGAACCTTCGTAGTGCAGGTCGGCCTGTGTCACTTTGACGCGGTGGAGCTTGCCTTGCAGCATAGTGCGAATCATAACTTCTACCTTTAATGGCGTAACGAAATACAGGTATATCGCCGGGCGGCATTTGGCTGTCCGGCCAGATTTTCCCGGCCCGGCGACAGCGCCAGACCAGGCCGATAACAGGGCAGTATTGCCCGTTTTTTAACCCCTGTCTACGGGGGTGAGTTCAACCACTTTATTGTCGATAAGACGGGCCTGGCCCAGCCAGGCGGCCATCAAAATCACCGCGCGTTTGCTGGTCTGCGCAAGTTCCAGAAGCGTGTCTGCATCGCGGATCTGAATATCATCCGCACGCAAACCTGCGTCATTCAGCTCCTGTTCAGCCAGGGCAATGATCTCGTCAAGATTACGCTCGCCAGCCTGCAGTTTTGCCGCCATTGCATTCATGATTTTGCTTAGCGCGGGTGCGATTTTGCGTTGCTCGGCAGTGAGATAGCCGTTACGTGAGCTGAGCGCCAGACCGTCTTTCGCACGCACGGTCGGTACCCCGACAATCTCAATGTCGTAGCCCATATCGGCAACCATTTTGCGGATCAACTGCAACTGCTGATAGTCCTTCTCGCCAAAGCAGGCGACATCCGGCTGGACCAGATTAAAGAGCTTGCTGACGATAGTGGATACTCCGCGAAAATGCCCGGGGCGGCTTGCGCCTTCAAGCATGGTTGAGATGCCCGGAACATCCACATAGGTTTGCGTGTCCGTACCCTGCGGATAAATATCATTCGGCGCAGGAGCGAAAACAAAATCCACTTTTCGTTTATTCAGCTTTTCGCAATCTTCTTGCAGGGTACGCGGATAGCGTGCCAGATCGTCGGCGCGATCAAACTGCATCGGGTTGACGAAGATGCTCACTACGACCACATCTGCCCGGGTTTTGGCTTCCTCAACCAGCGTCATATGGCCATCGTGCAGGTTGCCCATCGTAGGCACCAGCGCAATCCGTTTTCCTTCCTGACGCGCTCTGCGGATATGCTGGCGCAGCAGCGGCAGGGTTTCGATAATCAACACAACGGCACTCCTTAATGGAAACTGTGTTCTTCGCCCGGGTAAATCCCGGACTCAACATCGGCAACATACTGGCGCACGGCAGCGCGCATGTCGCCAGCCTCGCTCAGAAAGTTTTTCGCAAATTTTGGGATATGACCGCCGGTAATGCCGAAGGCGTCGTGCATCACCAGAATCTGGCCGTCTGTGACGTTGCCTGCGCCGATACCAATTACCGGAATAGTCAGCGCTTGCGTGACGCGCTTTGCCAGCTCGACCGGCACACATTCCAGAACCAGCAACTGTGCGCCTGCGGCTTCCAGCGCCAGCGCATCGTCCAGCAATGTTTGGCCGGCATCGCCGCGCCCCTGAACTTTATAGCCTCCGAAGATATTCACGGACTGCGGTGTTAACCCCAAATGCCCGCATACCGGCACAGCGCGTTCCGTGAGCATTTTCACCGTGTCACTCAGCCAGCGACCGCCTTCGATTTTTACCATGTTGGCCCCGGCACGCATCACGGCGGCGGCGTTTTCAAATGCCAGCTCCGGGGTGGCGTACGCCATAAACGGCAGGTCGGCCAGCAGCAAACAATGAGGGGCGCCACGACGCACTGCGCGTGTGTGATAGGCAATGTCGTCTACCGTCACTGGCAGGGTGGAATCATGACCTTGTACCGTCATCCCTAACGAGTCGCCAACTAACATCACGTTGATGCCTTCTTCGGCGAACAGTTTAGCGAAGCTGTAATCGTAGGCTGTGATGGTAGCGAAGCGTTTCTTTTCCTGTTTGCACTTAAGCAGCCAGGAGATGGTGGTGGGTTTCATAACGTTTCCTGATGGCTAAAAACGAATTCTGGCGCATTCTAACAGCAACGTTCAGGTGAACAATGATTTTAGGCAATCGTTTAACACCGATCACATCAGATGCGCCAGAAAAGCGTTTTACCACAAGGCAGGTTTGTCCGCAGCGCATTCTGTAAGGGCAGCGGCCAGCGTCACACCATCAGGAAAGACCAGCGCAGGAGCAATTTCAAATAACGGCCACAGCATAAAGCCGCGATTTCTCATGTCGTAGTGAGGAACGGTAAGACGCGGTGTTTGAATGACCCGATCGCCAAACAGCATGATGTCCAGGTCCAGCGTGCGCGGCCCCCAGCGCTCGGCTTTGCGCACGCGCCCCTGCTGCAGTTCAATACGCTGGGTATGGTCAAGCAGCGCGTCGGCTTCAAGTGTGGTTTCCAGCGCGACAGCGGCATTCAGATAGTCGGGCTGATCCTGCGGGCCAAGCGGAGGCGTGCGGTAGAACGCAGAGACAGCGGCCACGCGGCTTTGCGGGATCTCTCCAAGGGCGTCCAGCGCTGCCTTTACCTGTTCCAGAGGCGATGCGAGATTACTGCCGATGGCGATATAGCAAAGGGTCGGGGACATACAGGCTCCTGCGTTTTTTGTTTCTGTATAGCATCAGGCCTGCACGCGGCAGGCCTGAATGGGATGATATTACGCGCTGCCTTCACGGCGAGGCGCGCGTTTGCGCGGTCGGCGGTGGCGACGACGAACAGCGGGTTCATCGCCAAGGTCGTCAAGCATATCTTTCTGCTCCGGCGGTGCGGAAACCTGAAATTCTCCCCACCATTTCACCAGGCGCTGCAGTTCACCGTTGTTTTCCACCTCGGCACGCAGGGCCAGCAGATCGTAGGCCGCCCGGAATTTTGGATGCTCCATCAGTTTCCACGCACGTTTACCCTGACGGCGGGACATACGCAACTGGAGCTGCCAGATATCGCGAATCAGCGAGGTGATGCGTTTCGGAATGGCCAGTGAACGGCAGGCTTCATCAAGCACATCATTCATGGCAAGCGCAAAGGCGTCGTAATACGCAAGGCCGCCTTCCTGGGTAATACGCTGTGCGGTTTCCAGCAGCGGATACCAGAACATAGCGGCAAACAAAAACGCCGGATTAACGCGCATATCGTTGTGAATGCGGGTATCGGTGTTTTTCAGTACCTGAGCAATGATGCGTTCCATCGGGCTGTCACCGTTTTCGGTGAAGAAGCGGCTGATGGTTGGGAACAGAGGCTGGAAGAGATTGTATTCACGCAGCAAGGTGTAGGTATCAAAACCATAGCCCGCCTGCAGTAATTTCAGCGACTCTTCAAACAGGCGCGCAGGAGGAACGTCGTTGATCAGGGCGGCCAGACGAGGAATGGGTTCGGCGGTCTCCGCGCTGATCGCCATCCCCAGCTTGGCGGCGAAACGCACCGCACGCAGCATGCGTACCGGGTCTTCGCGATAGCGGGTTTCCGGGTTCCCAATCAGGCGAATGACGCCTTCTTCCAGATCGCGCATGCCGCCAACATAATCACGTACGGTGAAGTCAGCTACGCTGTAATAAAGACTGTTAATGGTGAAATCGCGACGCTGGGCGTCTTCTTCGATAGAACCGAAAATATTGTCGCGCAGCAACATGCCATTTTGCCCACGCTGAGACGTGGTGCGGTCGGCTTCGGTATCTTCGTGATGACCACGAAAGGTCGCGACTTCGATGATTTCTGGCCCAAACATAACGTGGGCGAGGCGGAAACGGCGACCCACCAGGCGACAGTTACGGAATAATTTACGCACCTGGTCCGGCGTGGCGTTCGTCGTGACGTCAAAATCTTTTGGTTTTTTGCCCAGCAATAAATCACGCACGCCACCACCGACGAGATAAGCCTCATAACCGGCTTTGTTCAGGCGGTAGAGGACCTTGAGCGCATTTTCACTGATATCTTTGCGTGAAATAGCGTGCTGTTCACGCGGGATAACCGTCATCTGAGGTTGTACGATAGCCTCAACGACCATGCTCTCTTCGCGGCTTAGCACCTTTCGGCAAAAATTAGCGACTCGGGTAAAAATAGTGCACCTCGGTAGTGTCAAACGTCAGGACAAAAAAATAGCGGCTAATCATAGCTCAGCGCGAGGCGTTTGAGAATGCCGTATTCACATCCACTGCAATGGGCACATCGGCGAGCGTCCAGTTCGCCACCGCATTTTTCAATAAATCATCGACGCTGAGATCCTGCCACTCATTTGTTGCGCTCTGGTTTAAGAATTGTAACGCCCTGATTATTATGGGGCGAGGATCGCCGCCGGGCAAGGCGGGCGCGTGGTTTTGCTTGGAGAGTTTATTCCCCTCTGCATTTAACGCCAGCGGCAGATGGACATACTGCGGTACCGGCCAGCCAAATTGTTGGTACAGCGAAATTTGCCTCACCGTGGGTTCAATTAAATCCGCGCCGCGCACAATTTCCGTGATGCCCTGAAAATGATCGTCAACCACGACGGCGAGATTATAGGCAAACAGGCCATCCCGGCGATGAATAATAAAATCTTCGCGCGCCAGTTTTTCATCCGCATAGAGTTCGCCGCGCAGTCTGTCGTGAAAATGGAGCACCGGATGTTGCTGTACCAGACGCACAGCCGCATTTTCCGGGCCATTATTAGCGCGACGGCAATGGCCGTCATAGATGCCCCCCTCGCTCTGAATACGCGCCCGCGTACAGGTGCAGTAGTAACTCAGCCCCTGGGTATGAAGCCAGTCCAGCGCCTCGCGGTAGGCCTCATGACGTTGTGATTGCCAGAGCACGTCTCCGTCCCAGCACAGGCCGTAATGCTCAAGCTGGCGCAGAATGGTGTCTGCGGCGCCGGGGACTTCACGCGGGGGATCAATATCTTCGATACGTACTCGCCAGATACCCTGCTGCGCGCGCGCCTGCAGGTAGCTACCCAGTGCAGCAATCAGCGAGCCAAAATGGAGTTCACCGGACGGTGACGGCGCAAAGCGCCCGATATAGTGAGAGTCAGACATAAAGAATGGGAAACGCCGACAATACGGGAAATTTTCCCCGACTATAGCACAGCATGATTTGAAGGCGCAGGCTGGAATCAGCGCTGCGCCGTCTGAGGGGGTGACCGATGGTCGGCCAGAAGCGAATTAACCCGCCATCTGTTTTTCGCGGATTTCCGCCAGTGTTTTGCAATCGATGCACAGGTCAGCGGTCGGACGCGCTTCCAGGCGGCGAATGCCGATTTCAACACCGCAGGATTCGCAGTAGCCGAAATCTTCGTCTTCAACTTTTTTCAGCGTTTTCTCGATCTTTTTGATCAGTTTACGCTCGCGGTCACGGTTACGCAGTTCGAGGCTGAACTCTTCTTCCTGTGCGGCACGATCTACCGGGTCCGGGAAGTTAGCTGCTTCATCCTGCATATGGGTGACGGTGCGATCGACTTCATCCCTGAGTTGATTACGCCACGCTTCAAGAATACGCCTGAAGTGCGCCAGCTGGGCTTCATTCATATACTCTTCGCCCGGTTTCTCTTGATACGGCTCCACCCCAGCGATGGCGAGAATACTCAGGGACGATGTTTTACGGTTTTGCCCTTCTTGCATGTTGCTTCTCCTTAACACGCACTATCGATCCCCGTGTTGGGGGAAAATCAGGCCGCTATAAATAGCAGATGCTTTTCCGGATGGCAAATATCTAAACGTAACACTTGACAAGCCTGTGAGGAAAAGCGTATTTGCGCACGCGACCAGAACACTTATTATTCAATGACTGCCCTATATCGTGAAAGGCAGCGGCAATCTCAGAGTCATATTTGTAGCAGAAAGTTCCGCTTTTACCGCCAGAATTTCTACCCCCTGATTTTGTGCTTCCTTTAGCAATCGTGCGTATTTCTCATCAATATGGCGCGCTGGAGAAAAATGTTCAACGGCTGAATGCAGCACGGCAAACAGTATAACTGCGCGGTCGCCGCTGGCCGCTACGCTCATTAACTCACGCAGATGTTTTTGTCCGCGTAGCGTAACGGCATCAGGGAAAAAACCGCATTCCCGCTCGGCGAGCGTTACTGATTTAACTTCAATATAGCAGTTGCGGCGACCATCCGCCTGTAACAGAAAATCAATTCTGCTGCCTTCGGCACCATATTTCACTTCATTTTTCAGTGTGCTGTAACCCAACAGCTCAGGCAGACGGTTTAGCTGGATCGCTTCCTTCGTTAACGTATTAGCGCGAAGCGTATTAACGCAAATAAAGGCGCCCTGTTGGGTTTGCGTTAATTCCCAGGTATGCGGATATTTGCGTTTAGTATTTTCTGATGTGGAATACCAAACCGTATCGCCAGGTGTTGCACAACCGGTCATTGCGCCAGTATTAGGGCAATGGATTGTCAGCGTTTCGCCTTCTGGGGTGATCACATCGGCAAGGAACCGCTTATAGCGCTGAATAAGCGTGGCGGATCGGAGGGGGGGCGAAAATTCCATGACGTATCCTTTTTATGTTTTTAACGTCCAGCGGTTTAACGCCGTATAACGCAGACGTCCTGCGGCAAACTGCGATTCATATAAGACAAATTCTGTAACAGGAAAAGTCCAGTGAAAGCCCGGCGGCGGTATCGTGACCGCATGACTGGCATCGCGCAGCAGCGTGATATGAGGATGAAACGGCGTCGGGCTTTGCCAGCATCCGCTACGTGAAGCCTGGGCGCGCAACATATCCGCCAGTTGCAACAGCCCGCGTGGTGACTGGCGACAACCTAGCCAGACAACACGTGAACGCAGCCATTGCCCGGCGTCATCCAGTTGTAGCGTAAAGCCCGGCTGGCGAATGCGCCCGGCCAGGATTTCCAGCGCACGCTGTTTTTCCGCACTCACTTCCCCTAAAAACGCCAGCGTCAGATGTAAGTTTGCTGCCGCAACCGGCCGCCCGGCATCCTGTGGGAAATGTTCCGCCCGCCAGCGCACCACCTCCTGACGGGTGGCGTCGGGCAATTCGATGGCGAAAAACAGCCTTTTCGATTCAGACATGACAGGCACTCAGTTAGTGTTTGTCGCGATGCTACAATGGCAGACGGGCGCCCGCAAATGCTTCGGCGCTCCAAAGCGCCGCAGTTCATGTACAATTGGCACCGTCCTTATCAATGTGAGTCCTCTGGAGCCTTGTGTGTCCTTACTGCCGGTTGCTGCCGTATTACCCGACCTTCTCCATGCGTTACAACGCGCGCCCCAGGTACTGCTGACCGCCCCAACAGGCGCGGGGAAGTCAACCTGGCTGCCGCTGCAATTGTTGCAGCAAGGCGGCATTGACGGACGTATTTTACTGCTTGAACCGCGCAGGCTGGCTGCCCGCAACGTGGCGCAACGGCTGGCGGAGTCGCTTAATGAGCAGCCCGGCGACACCGTCGGTTACCGGATGAGAGCTCAAACCTGTGTTGGGCCGAATACGCGTCTGGAAGTGGTGACGGAGGGGATCCTGACGCGAATGATCCAGCACGATCCCGAGCTGAGCGGCGTTGGTCTGGTGATCCTTGATGAATTTCACGAACGTAGCCTGCAGGCCGACCTGGCACTGGCGCTGTTGCTGGATGTTCAGCAGGGATTGCGCGATGACCTTAAACTGCTGGTCATGTCAGCCACCCTTGATAACAGTCGCCTGCAGACGCTACTTCCGGATGCGCCGCTGATTATTTCAGAGGGGCGTATGTACCCGGTAGAACGGCGTTATCAGGCATTAAGCACTCATCAGCGCGTTGACGAGGCGGTCGCGGTGGCGACCGCCGATCTGCTGCGTTCGCAATCGGGGTCGTTGTTACTGTTTTTGCCGGGGGTAGGGGAAATCCAGCGTGTACAGGAACAACTGGCCAGTCGGGTCGCTGAGGATGTGATGCTTTGTCCGCTGTATGGGGCGCTGCCACTCAATGAACAACGCAAAGCCATTCTTCCCCCGCCAGTCGGGAAAAGAAAAGTCGTGCTGGCCACGAATATCGCTGAGACCAGCCTGACCATCGAAGGCATTCGCCTGGTTGTGGACAGCGCCCAGGAACGCGTGGCCCGTTTCGATTCGCGAACAGGGCTAACAAGGCTTATCACTCAGCGCGTGAGCCAGGCGTCGATGACGCAGCGTGCCGGGCGTGCGGGGCGTCTTGAACCGGGTATCTGCCTGCATCTGACTGGCAAAGAACAGGCCGAAAGGGCGGCGGCGCAGAGCGAGCCGGAGATTTTACAAAGCGATTTGTCTGGCCTTTTTATGGAGTTGTTACAGTGGGGATGCCAGGATCCGGCGCAACTTAACTGGCTGGATTTACCGCCGACGACTAATCTTGCCGCAGCGAAGCGGTTGTTGACGCAACTGCGGGCGCTTGAAGGCGATCGCCTGTCGCCATTCGGGAAAAAAATGGCATCGTTAGGTAACGATCCGCGCCTCGCTGCGATGTTAGCGAGCGCCAGCAATGCGGATGAAGTGGCAACGGCGGCGAAACTGGCTGCCATCCTTGAAGAGCCGCCTCGCGGTGGAAACACCGATTTGCGTAGCGCCTTTTCCCGCAATCAGCCTCAGTGGCAGCAGCGGGCCCGACAACTGATTCGGCGGTTGAAAAGTGCGGAAGGGGAGCCCGATAGCGACCTGTTGGCACCGTTGCTTGCCAGCGCCTTTGCCGACCGCATTGCGCGCAGACGTGGCCAGGACGGGCGGTATCAGTTGGCAAATGGCATGGGCGCAATGCTGGATGCGGACGATGCGCTTAATCGCCATGAATGGGTGCTTGCGCCGCTATTGTTACAGGGAAGCCAGTCGCCGGATGCCCGTATTTTGCTGGCGCTGCCGTTGGACATTGATCGGTTAATGGCGGCCTGTCCGCATATTGTTCAGCCGTCTGACTCTGTGGAATGGGATGAGGCCCAGGGAACCTTAAAGGCGTTTCGTCGTAGCCGGATTGGTCAACTGACGGTGAAAGTTCAGCCGCTGGCGAAGCTTCCGGAAGAAGAACTGCATCAGGCGATGCTCAACGGGATACGCGATAAAGGGTTGGATGTCCTTAACTGGACGCCAGAGGCGAAACAGTTACGTCTGCGTTTACACTGCGCGGCGAAATGGTTGCCGGAAGAGGCATGGCCTGCGGTAGATGACGCTTCGCTGCTTGCTTCTCTGGAAAGCTGGTTGTTGCCGCAAATGGGGGGCGTGCATTCCCTTCGTGCGCTGAAAGCGCTGGATGTGGGCGAAGCATTAAAAGCTTTCTTACCCTGGCCTTTGCGTCAACGTCTGGATAGTGAACTGCCTGGGCATTACACTGTGCCGACAGGAAGCCGGATTGCCATTCGTTATCATGAAGATAATCCGCCTGCTCTGGCGGTGCGTATGCAGGAGATGTTTGGTGAGGCGACGACACCTGTTATCGCTCAGGGGCGCATTGCGCTGGTGCTGGAGCTACTTTCGCCGGCTCAGCGTCCGCTGCAAATTACGCGCGATTTAGCGGCGTTCTGGCAGGGCGCATACCGCGAAGTGCAAAAAGAGATGAAAGGGCGCTACCCGAAACATGTCTGGCCAGACGATCCGGCAAATGCCGCGCCGACGCGGCGCACTAAAAAGTATTCGTAGTTGAGGGCAGGGTAGGCTGGCGCCCTCACCCCGGCCCTCTCCCACAGGGAGAGGGAGCAGACACTAAAGATTTTCTCGTTGAGAAAATCTGCTGTTTACCTGGAGTGCGGTTTGATGCCCTCACCCCGGCCCTCTCCCACAGGGAGAGGGAGCAGACACTAAGATTTTCTCGTTGAGAAAATCTGCTGTTTACCTGGAGTGCGGTTTGATGCCCTCACCCCGGCCCTCTCCCACAGGGAGAGGGAGCAGACACTAAGATTTTCTCGTTGAGAAAATCTGCTGTTTATTTTGAGAGATTTCTTCTTCTGCCTGGAGGCGGAAGAACTGAGAATCAGGCCCTTGCGCCTGAATGTTGCGGAGAGAGAGCATGGCGGGGAATGACCGCGAGCCAATTGGACGTAAGAGCAGACCTTCACGTCCGGCAAAAGAAAAAGTAAGTCGTCGTCGAGTCAGAGAAGAGGAATACGACGAGTACGAAGATGATGATGGCGATGAGCAGGACTCAGCGCCACGCAAAGGAAAAGGTAAAGGCGGTAAACCTCGCGGTAAGCGCCGTTGGTTCTGGCTGCTGTTGAAAATTTGTATCGTGGGTGCGGTGCTACTCGCCATTTATGGCGTGTACCTGGATCAGAAGATCCGTAGCCGTATCGATGGCAAAGTGTGGCAATTGCCGGCTGCGGTGTATGGCCGTATGGTCAACCTTGAGCCGGATATGCCCATCAGCAAAAACGAGATGGTTAAACTGCTGGAAGCCACGCAGTACCGTCAGGTGACGAAGATGACGCGTCCTGGCGAGTTTACCGTGCAGGCGAAAAGCATCGAGATGATCCGCCGTCCGTTTGACTTCCCTGACAGTAAAGAGGGGCAGGTCCGCGCACGCCTGACGTTTGATGGCGACCGACTCGACAGCATTGAGAACATGGACAGCAACCGTCAGTTCGGTTTCTTCCGTCTCGACCCGCGTTTGATCACCATGCTTTCGTCGCCAAACGGCGAACAACGTCTGTTTGTACCGCGCAGCGGCTTCCCGGACCTGCTGGTGGATACGCTGCTGGCGACCGAAGACCGCCATTTCTACGAGCATGACGGCATTAGCTTCTACTCGATTGGTCGTGCGGTGCTGGCGAACCTGACCGCCGGGCGTACGGTGCAGGGGGCGAGTACGCTGACCCAGCAACTGGTAAAAAACCTGTTCCTGAGCAGCGAGCGATCTTACTGGCGTAAGGCTAACGAAGCCTATATGGCGCTGATCGTCGATGCCCGCTACAGCAAGGATCGTATCCTTGAGCTGTACATGAACGAAGTTTACCTTGGGCAGAGCGGCGATAACGAAATCCGTGGTTTCCCGTTAGCAAGCCTTTACTACTTTGGCCGTCCGGTGGAAGAACTGAGTCTTGATCAGCAGGCTATGTTGGTCGGGATGGTGAAAGGCGCGTCAATCTATAACCCGTGGCGTAACCCTAAACTGGCTCTGGAGCGACGTAACCTTGTCCTGCGCCTGATGCAAGAGCAGAAGGTCATCGACCAGGAGCTGTACGACATGCTCAGCGCCCGTCCGCTTGGCGTACAGCCGCGCGGCGGCGTGATATCACCGCAGCCTGCGTTTATGCAGATGGTCCGTCAGGAGCTTCAGGCTAAACTCGGCGATGATAAAGTGAAGGACTTGTCGGGTGTGAAGATTTTCACCACCTTTGATTCTGTTGCGCAGGATGCGGCAGAAAAAGCGGCGGTGGAGGGCATTCCGGCCTTGATCAAGCAGCGTAAGCTGGACGATCTGGAAACCGCGATGGTGGTTGTGGATCGCTTCAGTGGCGAGGTTCGGGCCATGGTGGGTGGGGCGACGCCGCAGTTTGCGGGCTATAACCGTGCGATGCAGGCGCGCCGTTCTATCGGTTCGCTGGCAAAACCGGCGACCTACCTGACAGCATTAAGCCAGCCGGATAAATTCCGTCTGAATACTTCCATTGCCGATGCGCCGATTTCACTGCGTCTGTCGAATGGTCAGACCTGGACACCGCAGAACGACGATCACCGCTTTAGCGGCCAGGTGATGCTGGTGGATGCGTTAACACGCTCCATGAACGTGCCGACGGTGAACCTTGGGATGGCGATGGGTCTGCCTGCGGTAACCGATACTTGGTTGAAATTAGGTGCGCCTAAAGACCAGTTAACGGCTAACCCGTCCATGCTGCTGGGGGCACTCAACCTGACGCCGATTGAAGTGGCGCAGGCGTTCCAGACTATCGCCAGCGGTGGTAACCGTGCAACGTTGTCCGCGCTGCGTTCAGTCATTGCGGAAGATGGTACGGTGCTCTACCAGAGTTACCCGCAGTCTGAGCGCGCGGTGCCCGCGCAGGCGGCCTACCTGACCCTGTGGACCATGCAGCAGGTTGTTCAGCGCGGTACGGGGCGTCAGCTCGGTGCGAAATATCCAGGGCTGCATCTGGCAGGTAAAACCGGTACCACCAACAACAACGTCGATACCTGGTTTGCTGGTATCGACGGGCGTGAAGTGACGATTACCTGGGTTGGTCGTGATAATAACCAGCCGACGAAGCTGTACGGTGCGAGCGGGGCGATGGCTATCTATCAGCGCTATCTGGCCAACCAGTCGCCGATTCCGCTGGATCTGACGCCGCCGGAAGATATCACCACCATGGGCGTGGATGATATGGGCAACTTTGTGTGTGGCGGTGGCGGTGTGCGTTCACTGCCGGTCTGGACGACCAGCCCGGAAACGCTGTGTCAGCAGAACCCGGTGCAGCAACAGCCGCAGCAGGGTAATCCGTTCGATCAGTCAACTCCGCCGCCGCAACAGCAGCAGCCTCAGCAACAGCCGCCACAGCAGCAAGAGAAGAGCGATGGTGTCGCTGGCTGGATTAAAGATATGTTCGGCAGTAACTAACGCTCAAACCCCCAGTCGTCTGGCTGGGGGTTTTTCATTTTGGCACGTATCAAACATCCCTTTAACGTCGCTTTAAACCCTTTTTAATCCCTTATTAACGCCCTGCTTTTTACCTGGTTGTTTATTAATCCCTCACGCTGCACAGGGCCGCTTAGCGCTTGCTATGCAGTCGACGCTTCGCATATTATGCTGCCGTCATAATAATAATTATCGTTTACGTTATCATTCACTCATTGTCAGAGAATAAACAATGGCGCGTCAAAAAACTGCTCAGCCAGTCAACACCTCGCTGCGTAAGCTCGCAGTAGTTGTAGCCACAGCGGTTAGCGGTATGTCTGTCTATGCACAGGCTGCAACGACCCAACCCGAAGACACTGTTACCGTAACCTCCAGCAGTACGGCTCCTCAGGAAAATGCATGGGGCCCGGCGGCGACGATTGCCGCGCGACACTCAGCGACGGGGACCAAAACCGACACCCCGATAGAGAAGACCCCGCAGTCGATCTCAGTGGTAACCAGTGAAGAGATGGCCTTACATCAGCCTAAGTCAGTGAAGGAAGCGCTGAGTTACACACCGGGAGTCGCCGTTGGGACGCGTGGCGCATCCAACACCTATGACTATCTTGTCATTCGTGGATTTGCGGCGGATAACCAGAGCCAGAATAACTACCTCGACGGTATGAAGATGCAGGGCAACTTCTACAACGACGCGGTGATTGATCCTTACATGCTCGAACGTGCTGAAATCCTGCGCGGCCCGGCTTCTGTGCTGTACGGCAAGAGTAGCCCGGGCGGTTTACTGAACATGGTCAGCAAACGTCCGACCACCACGCCGCTGTACGAAGTGCAGTTCAAGATGGGTACCGATAACCTGTACCAGACAGGGTTTGATTTCAGCGACGCGCTGGATGACGACGGCGTTTATTCTTATCGTTTGACCGGTCTGGCGCGCTCCGCTAACGCCCAGCAGGAAGGGGCAAAAGAGCAGCGCTACACCATTGCGCCGTCTTTCAGCTGGCGCCCTGATGACAAAACGAACTTCACGTTCCTCTCCTATTTCCAGAACGAACCGGATACCGGTTACTACGGCTGGTTACCAAAAGAGGGGACCGTGCAGCCGCTGCCAAATGGCTCCCGTCTGCCGACCGATTTCAACGAAGGCGCGAAGAACAACACCTATTCCCGTAATGAGAAAATGGTGGGTTACAGCTTCGAGCACGGCTTTAACGATACCTTCACCCTGCGCCAGAACCTGCGTTTTGCTGAGAACAAAACCGCTCAAAACAGCGTATATGGCTACGGCATGTGTTCCGATAAGCTCTATTCCAGCAGCCCGTCTACCAGCCCTTGTGCGGGTATTCCACAGTCTGAATGGGGTCACACACTGACGCGTCAGTACGTGATTGATAGCGAAAAACTGCAGACCTTCACTGTCGATACCCAGTTGCAGAGCAAATTTGCTACCGGAGCCATTGATCACACCTTACTGACAGGTGTCGATTTCATGCGGATGCGTAACGATATCGACTCGTATTTTGGCTATGCAGGTTCTGTGGCGCCATCTGATATCTACAATCTTGATCGCAGCGATTACGACTTCGGTGCGCATGATGGACCATCTGGCCCTTACCGTATCCTGCTCAAACAGAAGCAGACCGGTGTCTATGCCCAGGATCAGGCGCAGTGGGATAAAGTACTGGTCACCCTCGGGGGGCGTTACGACTGGGCGAAGCAGGATTCCCTGAACCGTGACTATGGCACCCACCCGGAACGTGAAGATAAGCAATTCACCTGGCGTGGTGGTGTTAACTATCTGTTCGACAACGGTGTCACACCCTATTTCAGCTATAGCGAGTCTTTCGAGCCGGCATCTACAACGGGTGCTGACGGCGCTATTTTTGCGCCGTCTAAAGGTAAGCAGTACGAAGCCGGTGTGAAATACGTGCCGAAAGATCGTCCGATTGTCCTGACCGGCGCACTGTACCAACTGACCAAAACCAATAATCTGATGGGGGATCCTGCGGGTTCCGTATGGTCTGTTGAAGGTGGAGAAATCCGCGCCCGTGGTGTTGAAGTTGAAGCAAAAGCCGCCTTGTCTGCCAGCGTCAACGTGGTGGGTTCTTATACCTACACCGATGCGGAATACACCACCGATACTAACTACAAAGGCAACACCCCTGCCCAGGTGCCAAAACACATGGCATCCCTGTGGGGCGACTACACCCTCTTTGATGGCGCGCTGTCTGGTCTGACGCTGGGTACCGGCGCTCGCTTCACTGGTTCCAGCCAGGGCGATCCGGCGAACACCTTCAAAGTGGGAAGCTACACGTTAGTTGACGCGCTGGTGCGTTATGATCTGGCGCGTGTAGGCCTGGCGGGTTCCAATGTGGCGTTACATGTGAACAATCTGTTTGATCGTGAATACGTTGCGAGTTGCTTCAACTCGTACGGTTGCTTCTGGGGCGCTGAGCGTCAGGTGGTGGCGACAGCGACCTTCCGCTTCTAATCTCTTTTCGGGCACGGTTCGCCGTGCCCTTTTAAAAGTTGGCACTCATGCAGGAAAACAACGCGCTTCCCGATACCACGTTTCAACTTACCGACGTCACATTCAGTGTGCCTGGCCGCACGCTGCTGCATCCCCTTTCTCTGACCTTTCCGGTTGGCAAAGTCACTGGCCTTATCGGGCATAACGGTTCGGGGAAATCCACATTGCTGAAAATGCTGGGGCGTCATCAGCCGCCTTCGCAGGGTGATGTTCTGCTCGACGGACAGCCGCTGGCAAGCTGGAGCAGTAAGTCTTTTGCCCGCAAGGTGGCCTATTTGCCACAGCAGTTGCCGCAGGCAGAAGGGATGACGGTACGTGAACTGGTGGCGATTGGCCGGTATCCGTGGCATGGCGCATTGGGCCGTTTTGGTGTGGCTGACAAAGAGAAAGTGGACGAGGCAATAACGCTGGTTGGACTCAAACCGCTGGCACACCGCCTGGTTGATAGTCTGTCCGGCGGTGAGCGTCAGCGTGCATGGATTGCCATGCTGGTCGCGCAGGATAGCCGTTGTCTGCTGCTGGATGAACCGACCTCGGCACTGGATATCGCTCATCAGGTGGACGTGCTGGCGCTGGTGCACCGTTTAAGCCAGCAGCGCGGGCTGACGGTAATTGCCGTGTTGCACGATATCAATATGGCGGCGCGCTATTGCGATTACCTTGTCGCATTACGCGGTGGTGAAATGATTGCCCAGGGGACCCCGGATATACTCATGCGTGCGGAGACTCTCGAACAAATTTACGGTATCCCGATGGGGATTCTTCCTCACCCGTCAGGTGCTGCCCCGGTGAGCTTTGTCTATTAATGGATGGCCTGAACCTGATTAGCCGTCGCCGTCTGTTGACGATGATGGCGCTCTCTCCCTTGCTGTGGCAGATGCGCAGCGCGCAGGCCGCGGAAATCGATACACAGCGGATTGTCGGTCTGGAGTGGCTGCCGGTCGAACTGCTGCTGGCGCTGGGGATTAAACCTTACGGCATTGCCGATATTCCCAACTACAACCTGTGGGTGAATGAACCTGCACTCCCCCCCGGAGTTATTGACGTTGGGCTGCGCACGGAGCCCAATCTGGAACTGCTTACGCAGATGAAACCTTCTTTCCTCGTCTGGTCTGCCGGCTATGGCCCCTCTGCCGATGTACTGGCGAGAATCGCGCCGGGGCAGGGGTTCAGTTTTAGCGACGGTAAGAAACCGCTGGCAACGGCAAGAAAATCTCTTTCTGAGATGGCGCGTCTGTTCCAGATGGAAGCGGCGGCGAAAGCGCATCTGGATACGTTTGATAGCTTTATTGCCGACAAAAAACCGCATTTCAGACAGCGCGGCGAACGCCCGTTGTTGATGATGACGTTGCTTGATGCACGCCACATGCTGGTCTTTACCCGCAACTGTCTGTTCCAGGAGGTTCTGGACGAATTTGGTATTCAAAATGCCTGGCAGGGGGAAACCACATTTTGGGGAAGCACCGCCGTGGGGATTGATCGCCTGGCGATGTATAAAGACGTCGACGTTCTCTGTTTTGACCACGGTAATGATACTGAGATGCGTAAGTTGATGGCGACCCCGTTGTGGCAGGCGATGCCATTTGTGCGCACGGGCCGATTCCAGCGCGTACCTGCCGTCTGGTTCTATGGTGCGACGCTCTCTGCCATGCACTTTGCGCGCGTCCTGGACAACGCACTCGGGGGCAAAGCATGAGAAGACCGTTTGCGTTACTGCCGGGTCTGCTACTGGCGGTGTTATGTATCGCTGGCGCCTGGCTAAGCTGGCTGAATTTCAATGCCGCGCTTCCTCGCGCCCAATGGGGACAGGCGCTCTTTACGCCCGACATTGATGTGATTGAACAGATGCTGTTCCACTACAGCCTGTTGCCACGACTGGTGATTTCGCTGTTAGTCGGGGCGGGGCTGGGGCTGGTGGGCGTGCTGTTCCAGCAGGTGTTACGTAACCCGCTGGCAGAGCCCACAACGCTCGGCGTTTCTACCGGCGCACAACTGGGCATTACGGTTACTACGCTATGGGCGTTGCCGGGCGCGTTGACGACGCAGTTTGCCGCGCTGGCCGGCGCCTGCGTGGTCGGGGCGCTGGTGTTCGGCGTTGCCTGGGGTAAACGGCTTTCTCCGGTGACGCTCATTCTGGCGGGGCTGGTGGTGAGCCTCTACTGCGGGGCGGTGAATCAGCTGTTGGTGATTTTCCACCACGATGCGCTGCAAAGCATGTTCCTGTGGAGCACCGGTACACTTACTCAGACTGACTGGCGCGGCGTGCAGCACCTGTGGCCGCAGTTGCTCGGCGGCGTAGTACTTACCTTGCTGTTGCTGCGCCCGTTAACGCTGATGGGGCTGGATGATGGCGTTGCCCGTAACCTTGGCCTCGCGTTATCCCTGGTTCGTCTGGCCGCGCTTACGCTTGCGATCGTGCTTAGCGCATTGCTGGTGAATGCGGTCGGTATTATCGGTTTTATTGGGCTGTTTGCCCCCCTGCTGGCGAAAATGCTCGGTGCGCGGCGACTGCTGGCCCGTCTGATGCTAGCACCGCTGATTGGCGCCCTGATTCTTTGGCTATCTGACCAGCTCATCCAGTGGCTCGCCCGCGTATGGATGGAGGTCTCAACAGGGTCTATGACCGCGCTGATTGGCGCACCGTTGCTGCTGTGGTTGCTGCCACGTTTACGCAGTATGAGCGCGCCCTCGATGGATGTTGGGGACAATGTCCCCACGGAACGGCAGAACGTGCAGTGGTTTGCGCTGGCAGGGCTGGCTGTGCTGCTGCTGGGCATACTGGCGGCTCTTTCGTTTGGACGTGACGCGGAAGGCTGGCGCTGGATTAGCGGTACGATGCTCGACGAGCTGATGCAGTGGCGTATGCCGCGTATTATCGCTGCGCTGACCGCCGGGATCATGCTGGCGGTGGCCGGGTGTATTATTCAGCGCCTGACGGGTAACCCGATGGCAAGCCCGGAAGTGCTGGGGATCAGCTCCGGAGCGGCCTTCGGTGTCGTGGTCATGCTGTTTTTCGTGCCGGGGAATGCCTTTGGCTGGCTGATGCCTGCCGGGAGTCTTGGCGCGGCCATTACCCTGCTGATCATTCTGATCGCCGCCGGGCGCGGGGGTTTTTCGCCACACCGTATGCTACTGGCCGGGATGGCGCTCAGTACCGCGTTCACTATGCTGCTGATGATGTTGCAGGCAAGCGGCGATCCACGTATGGCGAAAATCCTGACGTGGATTTCCGGTTCGACCTATCACGCAACCTTTGAGCAGGTGATACGTACGGGCCTGATGATGATCGTGCTCCTGGCGCTGGTGCCCCTATGTCGTCGCTGGCTGACGGTATTACCGTTGGGCGGTGATACGGCGCGTTCGGTGGGGATGGCATTAACCCCATCACGTATTGGACTATTGCTGCTGGCGGCGGCGTTAACAGCAACCGCAACAATGACCATTGGTCCGCTGAGTTTTATCGGTCTGATGGCACCGCATATCGCGCGAATGATGGGCTTTCGCCGTACCCTGCCGCATATCGTTATGTCCGCGCTGACGGGGGGGCTACTGCTGGTGTTTGCCGACTGGTGCGGGCGAATGATGATGTTTCCCTACCAGGTTCCGGCGGGGCTACTGTCGACCTTCATCGGCGCGCCGTATTTTATCTATTTGCTGAGAAAGCAGAGTCGGTAATCCGGAAGAGCCCGGAGCAGGTTCGGTTTGTATGTAGCCCCGGTTAGCGAAGCGACACCGGGGAATGCCCCGGATGGTGGCGCAAACGCCTTATCAGGGCTACGAGTTTGAGAAAGCAGAGTCGATAATTTTTCACCCGCTCCCGTAGGAGCGGGCATCAGCCCGCACAGGTGCCGCGCAAGGCGACACCTGTTTCGTCAGGGATTACAGCTTCGCAAACACGCGGCGTGCTGCATCAACTGTGTTGCGGATATCTTCTTCGCTATGCGCGACGGACATAAAACCTGCTTCGAAGGCTGACGGCGCAAAATAAACACCCTCTTCAAGCATGAGGTGGAAGAAGCGTTTAAAACGTTCGACATCGCAGGCCACAACATCCTGGTAGCAGGTGACTTCCGGCGCATCGGTAAAGAACAGACCGAACATCCCGCCTACGTGGTTGACCACCAGCGGAATACCCTGGCCGCGCGCCGCATCAATCAGGCCATCTGCCAGCAAGGCCGTCAGATCATTGAGCGTTTCATGTACCCCCACCTGTGACACTTCGGTCAGACAGGCATAGCCCGCGGCCATGGCGATCGGGTTACCGGAAAGCGTACCCGCCTGATAGACAGGGCCGGTCGGCGCCAGGGCTTCCATGATATCGCGACGGCCGCCAAATGCGCCCACTGGCATCCCACCGCCGATAATTTTACCCAGACAAGTCAGGTCCGGCGTGACGTCATAGTAAGATTGCGCACCGGCCAGCGCGACGCGAAAGCCAGTCATTACTTCGTCGATAATCAGCAACGCGCCGAACTCATCGCAGAGCGCGCGCAGCCCCGGCAGGAAGTCATCTTTCGGCGGAATACAGTTCATGTTGCCCGCGACCGGCTCGACGATGATACAGGCGATATCCTGCGGATATTGCTCGAAAGCTTCGCGGACGCTCGACAGATCGTTATAGGTGCAGGTCAGGGTATGTCTGGCGAAATCCGCAGGCACGCCCGGTGAGTTTGGCTGGCCCAGCGTCAGCGCGCCGGAGCCGGCTTTGACCAGCAGGCAGTCCGCGTGACCGTGGTAGCAGCCTTCAAATTTGATAATTTTATCGCGGCCGGTAAAACCGCGAGCGAGACGAATCGCGCTCATGGTGGCTTCTGTACCCGAGTTCACCATACGCACCATATCCATGGTCGGTACCAGTTGGGTCACCAGCTCGGCCATTTTCACTTCCATCTCGGTCGGCGCGCCAAAGCTCAGGCCGCGCTGGGCGGCTTCAATCACCGCATTACGAATGGCCGGATGGTTGTGACCCAGTACCATCGGACCCCAGGAACCGACGTAATCAATGTAAGCTTTGCCGTCGGCGTCATAGAGGTAAGCGCCGTCAGCCCGTTCAATAAACAGCGGCGTGCCTCCTACGCCGGTGAAGGCGCGTACCGGCGAGTTAACGCCGCCGGGGATAAGTTCGCGTGCGGCGTTGTAGAGGTTTTCTGACTTACTCATGAAATTGTTCCTGGTTTGTTAAAAGCAATAGCGCTTATTCTAAGGGATTCCTGGAAGAGGATAAAAGTATTGCGCACGGAAAGGATAGCTGCCGCAGGGGGAGAATACTTGAACGAATAACCAGGGTAATAGATAATAGCCAAAATGATCGGGTTATTATTTGCCCAGATCGCAGTATGAATGGGAGCGAAAAATGAGTGATGATGTAGCGCTGCCGCTGCAGTTTACCGACGCAGCAGCCAGTAAAGTTAAAAACCTGATTGCGGATGAAGACAATCCGAACCTGAAACTGCGTGTCTACATTACCGGCGGCGGTTGCAGTGGCTTCCAGTATGGCTTCACGTTTGACGACCAGATCAACGATGGCGATATGACCATTGAGAAACAGGGCGTTGGCCTTGTTGTTGACCCGATGAGCCTGCAATATCTGGTGGGTGGTTCGGTTGATTATACCGAAGGTCTGGAAGGTTCCCGCTTCGTGGTGACCAACCCGAACGCGACAAGCACCTGCGGTTGCGGATCCTCATTCAGCATCTGAGCCCTGTTCGGATGCCACAAAAAAGCCGTGTCACTGACACGGCTTTTTGCTATCTGCCAGTCTCATCCAGCGCGAATGTTGGCAGTTTGAGATGCCAGCGTATGGCGGCAAGGCGAATTCCCAGTGTAACGACCATCCCAAGCATCGCAGCATTTTCCAGCGGTACATCAAAAACGTAAGCCGCTGTTGAATGCACAATGCCGCCAATGATACAGGCGGTGGCGTAGATTTCCGTTCGCAGGATCATCGGTACTTCGCGTGCCAGCACATCACGAATGATCCCGCCGCCAACTCCGGTCAGCACGCCCATACCCGTTGCGACCAGCGGCCCGGTACCGGCCATAAATGCTTTGTTTACCCCAATACCGACAAACACGGCCAGTCCGACGGCGTCCAGCACTGGCAGCACCCACTTCGGCAGGCGTCTTGGCTGGCGAACCAGCAAAATCGTCAGCATACAGGTGACCATGGCGACGACCAAATCGGTCGGGTCTTTCACCCAGAATACCGGTCCGTGGGCCAGTGCCATATCGCGGATCGTGCCGCCGCCGACGGCGGTCACCACGCCTAATACCAGCACACCAAAAGGATCCATCCGGAGTTTGCCGGCAAGCAGCACACCTGAGATGGCAAAAACAGCGGTACCGACAATATCCAGCCAGTAGACGAGCATGGTTCAATCCCCGGTTATTTCACCTGCGCCAGGGCAGGGCAGAGTTGTTGAGCGGCGAGGATAATACGCGGACCTGCGCGCTCAAACCAGTCGCTGGTTAGCGGAATAACGGGAATATCGAGCTGTTTGCGCCAGAATTGTTCGATTTTAGGAATTTCGCTCGCATCTCCTGCTACCACGATAGCATGGGGTTCGCGCGCCAGCACTTGCTCACGGCTCACCTGGGGCCAGGGAACCCGGCTGGCGGCAAAGATATTTTCGCCGCCGCAAAGTTCCAGCACTTCATTTTGCAACGAGCCTTTACCGCTGGTGAAAAGCGGTTCCCCGCCAAACTGCAAAAATACGGGTTTTTTACTTTGCACGGCATACTGTTTTTTCAGCGCGTGGTACTGGGCAAGCAGCTCAGTTGATGCCTGCTGCGCTTGTTTGGGGTGTGGGCTGTATTGCGCGAGTTCGGCCAGAGATTCCGCAACCTGTTCGATGGTGACAGCATCCAGCCACAGCACCTTGATACCCAGCCGTTCCAGTTGATCAACCTGACGTTCCGCATTGCCGCCGCGCCAGGCAAGGACGACGTCGGGTTTTAACGCCACAATCCGCTCGATGTTCAGCCCTTGCCAGGTGGCAACCTGCTCGATTTTTTTCGCCTCAGGGGGAAAGTCGGAATAGCTGCTGACGCCCACGGGCGTGATGCCAGCGGCAAAGGCCATTTCCGTATTCGCAGGAGAAAGGGAGATAACGCGCGGCGCGGCGCTAAGCCACGCCGAAGCAAAAATAAGCAGGGCGGCCAGCGCCCTGAACAGATGTTTAGCCACGAGCCAGGTTCTGCACCAGTGTCTCAACCATCAGGCTGGACTGTTTCGCGGCAACCACCAGGAACTCATCAAAGCTCAGGTGGGATTGCTGATCGGCTACGTCAGAGATCGCTCGTACCACCACAAACGGCACGCCAAAGTTATGGCAAACATGCGCGATGGCGGTGGCTTCCATTTCGACGGCTACCGCCTGCGGGAAGTTATGGCGAATTTTGGCCAGACCTACGGAGCCGTTAATAAAGGCATCGCCACTGACGATCAGACCGCGAACCGCATTCAGATTGAGCTGTTTAATGCAGCTTTCTGCCGCCGTAATCAGCTTTTCATCCGCTTTAAAGCCCGCCGGACAGCCGGGTAACTGGCCGAATTCGTAGCCAAAGGCAGTGACGTCCGCGTCGTGATAGCGCGCTTCGTCAGAGACAACGATATCGCCGACTTTCAGCGTTGACGCCAGACCACCGGCGGAACCTGTATTGATAATCACATCTGGCTTGCAGCGTTCCAGCAGCAGGGTTGCGCCCATTGCGGCGGCCACTTTGCCGATGCCAGATTTCAGCAGGGCGACTTCTGTACCATTCAGCGTACCGGTGTAAATTTCACAGCCGCCAATAGTCAGCGTCTGACGATTTTCGATTTTGTCACGCAGCAGCGTAACTTCTTCTTCCATTGCACCAATAATGCCAATTTTCATGGAGATACTCGCTAATGTGATAAGACAGGGTTACGTTTTCAGGGCATAGTCTATCATGGCATACACAATTGCATGATATCCGTGACGCCTCGCTGACAGGAGAGGAAATGGCTGAGATCGATTTTCGCAAAAAAATAAACTGGCATCGTCGCTACCGCTCGCCACAAGGCGTGAAAACTGAGCGCGAAATCCTGCGCATTTTTGAAAGCGATCGGGGTCGGATAATCAATTCAGCGGCGATTCGTCGTCTGCAGCAAAAAACACAGGTCTTTCCCCTGGAACGCAACGCGGCGGTACGCACGCGATTGACTCATTCGCTGGAAGTACAGCAGGTTGGGCGTTACATCGCCAAAGAAGTGTTAAGCCGCCTGAAAGAGCTTCGCCTGCTTGAAACCTATGGCCTGGATGAACTTACCGGGCCGTTTGAAAGCATTGTTGAGATGGCGTGTCTGATGCACGACATCGGTAATCCGCCGTTTGGTCATTTTGGCGAGGCGGCGATCAATGACTGGTTCCGCCAGCGCCTGGCGCCAGAGGATGCGGCCAGCCAGCCGCTGACGGACGATCGCTGCGAAGTGGTGGCGCTGCGTCTGCGGGAGGGGGAGGACACCCTGAACGCGCTACGTCGCAAAGTGCGCCAGGATCTGAGCCATTTCGAAGGAAATGCGCAGGGTATTCGCCTGGTTCACACCCTGATGCGCATGAATCTGACCTGGGCGCAGGTGGGGTGCATTTTGAAATATACCCGTCCTGCCTGGTGGAACGGTCCGCCGCCACCCTCCCACAGCTATTTAATGAAAAAGCCGGGTTTTTATTTTTCCGAAGAGGCGTATGTTGCACGGCTGCGTAAAGAACTTGATCTTGATACTTACAGTCGTTTCCCGCTGACGTGGATAATGGAAGCTGCAGACGATATTTCTTATTGTGTTGCTGACCTTGAAGATGCGGTGGAAAAGCGCATTTTTACCGCAGAGCAACTCTATCAGCATCTCTATGACGCCTGGGGTGAACACAGTAAAGGTTCATTATTCTCTCAGGTAGTGGAAAACGCCTGGGAGAAATCCCGGGCAAATTCATTAAGCCGCAGCGCCGAAGATCAGTTCTTTATGTACTTACGTGTAAATACATTAAATAAACTTGTACCGTATGCCGCGCAGCGATTTATTGAAAACTTACCGCAAATATTCAGCGGGGAATTCAATCACGCACTGCTGGAGGATGACAGTGATTATAGTCAGCTCCTTGAACTTTATAAAAATGTCGCCATTAAAGAGGTGTTCAGCCATCCCGATGTTGAACAACTGGAGTTACAAGGATACCGCGTGATCAGTGGGCTGCTGGAGATTTATCGTCCACTGCTGCAATTATCGCTGGCGGATTTCTCAGAGCTGGTGGAAAAAGATCGCGTGCGACGCTTCCCTATTGAATCACGCTTGTTCCAGAAGTTATCAACGCGTCATCGGCTGGCTTACGTTGAAGCCGTGAGCAAACTATCCCAGGAAGAGTCCGACTTCGCGATAATGGAATATTACCATCGCTGTCGACTCATCCAGGACTATATCAGCGGAATGACGGATTTATATGCATGGGATGAATACCGTCGCTTGATGGCTGTCGAATAATCGGTTGGGAATTGTAAAGACGGACAATAAATTTTTACTTTTTCCAAAAACTTAATCCCGGAACTTCACGCTATAAAGCGACTCTGAGTGATACATACACAGCCGTTTGCGTTACCAGTAAAGAGATTGAGAGACATGAAAAAAACGACATTAGCAATGAGTGCACTGGCGTTGGCTTTAGGCCTGGCGCTGTCCCCTGTTTCCGTGATGGCTGCTGAAACCGCGTCATCGGTATCGACTTCGCAGCAGATGCCAAGCCTGGCGCCTATGCTTGAGCAGGTCATGCCATCCGTTGTAAGCATTAACGTAGAAGGCAGCACGACGGTCAACACGCCGCGTATGCCGCGTAACTTCCAGCAGTTCTTCGGTGATAATTCCCCGTTCTGCCAGGATGGTTCTCCCTTCCAGGGCTCGCCTTTCTGTCAGGGCGGCGGTGCGCCGGGTGGACAAGGTGGGCCGGGAAATGATGGCGCTCAGCAGCAGAAATTTATGGCCCTGGGCTCGGGTGTCATCATTGATGCGGCTAAAGGCTATGTGGTGACAAACAACCACGTGGTAGATAATGCAACCTCCATCAAAGTTCAGTTGAGCGATGGTCGTAAATTCGATGCCAAAATCGTTGGTAAAGACCCGCGTTCTGATATCGCGCTGGTGCAAATTCAGGATCCGAAAAACCTGACGGCGATTAAAATTGCCGACTCTGACGCGCTGCGCGTTGGGGATTATACCGTTGCCATCGGTAACCCGTTTGGCCTGGGGGAAACCGTGACTTCGGGCATCGTCTCTGCGCTGGGGCGTAGCGGCCTGAATGCGGAAAACTACGAAAACTTTATCCAGACCGATGCGGCGATCAACCGGGGGAACTCCGGCGGTGCGCTGGTTAACCTTAATGGTGAACTGATTGGTATCAATACCGCAATCCTTGCTCCGGATGGCGGCAACATCGGTATCGGCTTTGCGATCCCAAGCAATATGGTGAAAAACCTGACGGCGCAGATGGTGCAGTATGGTCAGGTACGTCGCGGTGAACTGGGCATCATGGGTACTGAATTGAACTCTGAGCTGGCGAAAGCGATGAAAGTTGACGCCCAACGCGGTGCCTTTGTCAGCCAGGTCATGCCGAACTCTGCCGCTGCGAAAGCTGGTGTGAAAGCCGGTGATGTGATTACTTCACTGAATGGCAAACCGATCAGCAGCTTCGCCGCGCTGCGTGCGGAAGTGGGTTCTATGCCTATCGGCAGTAAGGTAGAGCTGGGTCTGGTACGCGATGGTAAACCGGTGAGCGTGAGCCTCGAACTGCAGCAGAGCAGCCAGAATCAGGTTGATTCCGGGAATATCTTCAGTGGTATCGAAGGCGCAGAGATGAGTAATAATGGCAAAGAGGAAGGTGTGGTTGTTACTACGGTGAAACCTAACACGCCTGCTGCGCGCATTGGCCTCAAGAAAGGCGATATCATCGTCGGTGCTAACCAGCAGCCGGTGAAAAACCTTGGTGAGTTGCGCAAAATCATCGACAGCAAGCCTTCAGTACTGGCTTTGAATATTCAGCGTGGTGATACTTCAATCTATCTGCTGATGCAGTAATCCGCATAAACCCTCTTCTTCCACCCGGAAGGAGAGGGTACTCTCCTCAGATTTTGTGAGGCCTTCCACAACTCCATACTTCCGCCGCCTGCTTTGTGCGTTTGCACAATGCACACCGTAATTTTCTCCCATATGCTTGTGCTCTGCTCACGGGAGGGTTACATGGCTGGCTGGCATCTTGATACTAAAATGGCGCAGGATATCGTGGCGCGCACTATGCGCATTATCGATACAAACATTAACGTAATGGATGCTCGTGGCCGCATTATTGGTAGCGGCGATCGCGAGCGAGTTGGGGAATTGCACGAAGGTGCATTGCTCGTACTGGCGCAAGGGCGCGTGGTGGATATCGATGATGCGGTGGCTCGTCACCTGCATGGGGTCCGTCAGGGCATCAATTTGCCGTTGCGTCTGGAGGGTGAAATCGTCGGCGTTATTGGCCTGACGGGGGAACCTGAGTCGTTGCGCAAATACGGCGAGCTGGTATGCATGACTGCCGAAATGATGCTTGAACAATCTCGCCTGATGCACCTGCTGGCCCAGGACAGTCGTCTGCGTGAAGAGCTGGTAATGAACCTGATTCAGGCAGAAGAGCATACGCCAGCACTCACCGAATGGGCGCAGCGTTTGGGGATCGATTTAAATCAGCCGCGTGTGGTTGCCGTGGTGGAAGTCGATAGCGGGCAATTGGGCGTGGACAGCGCCATGGCCGAGCTCCAGCAACTGCAAAATGCCCTGACCACACCTGAGCGCAACAACCTTATTGCGATTGTCTCGTTAACCGAAATGGTGGTACTCAAACCAGCGCTGAACCAGTTTGGCCGCTGGGATGCGGAAGATCACCGTAAGCGCGTTGAACAGTTGATTCAGCGCATGAAAGAAAACGGCCAGTTGCGTTTTCGCGTTGCGCTGGGTAACTACTTTACCGGGCCGGGCAGTATCGCCCGCTCCTACCGTACTGCACGCACCACTATGATGGTGGGCAAACAGCGCATGCCTGAAAGCCGTAGCTATTTCTACCAGGATTTGATGCTACCGGTCCTGCTCGACAGTTTACGCGGTGGCTGGCAGGCGAATGAACTTTCCCGCCCGCTGCAGCGCCTTAAAGCGATGGATAATAACGGCCTGTTGCGGCGTACGCTTTCCGCATGGTTCCGCCACAATGTTCAGCCGCTGGCGACGTCAAAAGCGTTGTTTATTCATCGTAATACGCTGGAATATCGTCTGAACCGTATTTCTGAGCTTACCGGGTTGGATCTGGGGAATTTTGACGACAGGCTGCTGCTGTATGTGGCGCTGCAACTGGACGAACAGCGCTAGGTAAAAAACAAAACGGCAACCGTTGGGCTGCCGTTTTTGAGGTTTTCTCCCTCTCCCGTGGGAGAGGGCGGGGTGAGGGCATCAGACTGCACCCATCATCATTATTTATTGCGCGTCAGCTTTTCCAGATCGGACTCAATTTCGCTGATCTTGTTCGCGACAACGCTTTCCAGATGGCGGAGATCATCCAGGATCTTACGTTTCAGATCGACATCCGTACGGTCACGCTGACAGATTTGATCCAACTCGTCGATCACGTAGCGCAGGTTTGGACTGATCTCCTGCACCTCTTTGTAGCCCTGACCGATGCCATCCGCGACGACTGTTTTGCGCTGACGAGGGTATTTAAACTTAACGCTCTTAGCAAAAAACTCGCCTTTGTCCTTGTGGAAATAGATTTTCAGAATGTCGTTGTTTGCTTCCTGACGGAGGCTATAGCGATCGATTTCATCAGGATTGGTGATGCCTAAACTTTTCAGATTATCGTACATAGCGGTACCCTTAAGCTCAACATAACCTATGAATAATTAACGAAAAAATCTATTTTCGCCACCTGGAAATGCAAAAAAGGCGGGATATGTCACCCTCTCCCGAATTGGGAGAGGGTACGACTTAGTCGATGGTGCGCAGCAGTTCGTTGATACCGACTTTACCACGCGTTTTGGCATCGACTTTTTTCACGATGACAGCGCAATACAGGCTGTATTTACCGTCTTTAGACGGCAGGTTGCCTGAAACGACAACGGAGCCCGCTGGGACGCGGCCATAGTGAACTTCGCCCGTTTCGCGGTCATAAATACGCGTACTTTGTCCAATGTACACGCCCATAGAGATCACAGAACCTTCTTCAACAATAACACCTTCCACAACCTCGGAACGTGCGCCGATAAAGCAATTATCTTCAATAATGGTCGGATTGGCCTGTAATGGCTCCAGAACACCACCAATTCCGACGCCACCAGACAGATGAACGTTTTTACCGATCTGCGCACATGAACCGACCGTCGCCCATGTATCGACCATGGTGCCTTCATCAACGTAAGCGCCGATATTCACATAAGACGGCATCAGTACGGTGTTACGGGCGATGAATGCACCCTGACGCACTGCCGCAGGCGGCACGACACGGAAGCCTTCTTTCTGGAAACGCGCTTCGTCGTAATCGGCGAATTTCATCGGTACCTTATCGAAGTAGCGGCTTTCCGCACCTTCGATAACTTTATTATCGTTAATGCGGAAAGAGAGCAGCACGGCTTTCTTCAGCCACTGGTGAGTGACCCACTGACCATCAATTTTCTCTGCGACGCGCAGCGCGCCGGAATCTAACAGGGCAATAACCTGGTTAACCGCTTCACGGGTAACGGTATCTGCGTTTGCCGGGGTAATCTCTGCGCGACGCTCGAAAGCGGCTTCAATAACGTTCTGTAACTGCTGCATTGTTAAACTCTTTCCATATAAAAAAACACGTCACCCTTTATCGTTTGGATTGAGGGCCTCTGTCAACCGTTGTTGTACCTCCTTTTGCAGCTCATCATTAAGGCCACGCCGGTCGGCAGTCGCGATTATAAATAAATCTTCTACTCGCTCACCAATTGTCGTAATTCTCGCCCCATGGAGCGAAATGCCAAGGTCGGCAAACACCTTGCCCACGCGGGCCAGCAACCCAGGTTGGTCCAGCGCGATAAGCTCCAGGAAACTTTTTCGGTCGGTATGCGTCGGCAGAAAATTCACTTCTGTATCGACGGTAAAATGGCGCAACTTAGCCGGTTGGCGACGCGGCTGAGGTGCCTGCCAGCTGTGTTGTGTAATCGCTTGTTCCAGGCCAAAGCCGATTGCGTCATGACGATCCGGCGACAGTGGGCTACCGTCTGGCTCCAGCACGATAAACGTATCCATCGCCATGCCATCACGGGTCGTGAAAATCTGTGCGTCGTGTACGCTCAGGTTACGCCGGTCCAGTTCGGCGCAGACGGCGGCAAACAAATAAGGCCTGTCCGGGCTCCAGATAAAAATCTCGGTACCGCCGCGCGTGGCCTGCGGGCTGAGCAGGATCAACGGCTTACTCAGATCATGTTGCAACAGATGCCGCGCGTGCCAGGCAAGCTGGTTTGGACTGTGGCGGACGAAGTAGTTCGCGCGACAACGTCCCCAAATCTGGTGCAGTTGCTCTTCATCTATATTGTCCATACGCAGTAGCGCCAGCGCCTGAAGCTGATGGTGGCGCACACGTTCGCGCATATCAGGTGTATTTTGCATGCCCCGGCGCAGCTGTTTTTCTGTGGCGAAATAGAGTTCACGCAGCAGGCTCTGCTTCCAGCTATTCCACAAGGTTTCATTGGTGGCGCAAATATCTGCCACGGTCAGGCACACCAGGAAACGCAGACGGTTTTCTGTCTGCACTTCTTCGGCGAACTGTTTGATAACCTCCGGGTCCTGGATATCGCGCCGCTGGGCGGTGACGGACATCAGCAAGTGATGACGTACCAGCCAGGCAACTAACTGCGTCTCCCGGGAGTTGAGACCGTGTAATTCGGCAAATTTCAGCACATCCTGCGCGCCGAGTACCGAGTGGTCGCCTCCGCGTCCTTTGGCGATATCGTGGAACAGTGCAGCGATCAGGATAAGTTCGGGATGCGTCAGACGAGGCCACAATTCTACGCAAAGCGGATGACGCTGACGTGTCTCTTCATCTGCGAAACTTTCCAATTTCAGCATCACCCGGATGGTGTGTTCGTCCACGGTATAGGCATGGAACAGGTCGAATTGCATCTGCCCGACAATGTGCGACCACTGCGGCATGTAGGCCCACAAAACGCTATGGCGGTGCATCGGCAGCAGGCCGCGCTTCACGGCGCCGGGATGGCGGAGCATGCTGAGAAAAATTGACCGTGCTTCGGGGATATAGCACAGCGGCTGTATCAGGTGGCGTCTCGCATGGCGCAGATGTCGCAAGGTGGTGGAATAGATACCGGTGATACTGCTGTTACGCACCATCATATAGAACATACGCAAGATAGCCTGCGGCTCGCGGATAAACAGATTATCATCGCGCAGGTCAATCAGCGTGCCGCGAAGCTGAAATTCGTCATCAATCGGTCGCGGCTTTTCGTCGGCGGTGAGCGCCAGAATGGCCTCATCGAACAGCTGCAACAGCATATGATTCAGTTCGGTTACGCGACGAGTGACGCGAAAGAAATCCTTCATCATATGTTCGACCGGTTGGTTCCCCTCACCGACGTAATTCAGGCGTTGGGCGACGCTGAGCTGGCGGTCAAACAGCAGACGGTTGTCATAGCGGTTGAGTTCAAGGTGCAGGGCGAAGCGGATACGCCAGAGCAGGTGCAAACACTCATTTAGCTCGTTGCGTTCGGCTTCGGTTAAAAAGCCAAACCCCACCATTTCATCCAGTGAGGTTGCGCCAAAGTGGCGACGTGCGACCCATTGCAGGGTGTGGATATCGCGCAGGCCGCCAGGGCTGCTTTTGATATCAGGCTCCAGATTGTAACTGGTGCCATGATAACGCTGGTGACGCTCATTTTGTTCCGCCACTTTGGCCGGGAAGAATTTTTCTGATGGCCAGAAATCTTCACTGAAAATATGCTTTTGCAGTTCAAGAAACAGGGCGACATCGCCAATTAACAAGCGTGATTCAATCAGGTTAGTGGCGACCGTTAAATCGGAAAGTCCTTCCTGTAGACACTCGCTTAGCGTACGTACGCTGTGGCCGACTTCCAGTTTAACGTCCCATAAGAGCGTGAGCAGTTCGCCGATTTTCTGCGCCTGTTCGTCCGGCAATTTCGTGCGGCTCAAAATGAGAAGATCGATATCCGACAGCGGGTGCAACTCGCCGCGGCCGTAGCCCCCCACGGCCACCAGCGCGGTATCGCTGATGTCGCCAAAACCATACTCCAGCCACAGGCGTTGCAGAAGTTGATCGATAAACTCTGTGCGCGCTTCTATCAATTGTTCGGCAGAAAGGCCGGCGTCAAAAACATGCCCCAGCCATTGCTGAAAAGTATCGATATGCGCCTTGATGGTGGCGCAATTCAGTTCGTCCTGCGACCAGTTTCCCGGATAGTCCGGTTGACCCGGAAGGGTGGGTTTCACCGTACTGATGAATTGTTCAGAAAATGTATTGCTCATTAACAGGCCACCCATAAGTTGAAGGCAGGACGCGACATAACCGAAGCAGACAGCGTTCGGGATGCGAAGACATATGCGACAAATTAGAAGAGATAACGAGAAATGAAAAGTCGTTTATATATATGACGCGAAGCGGGGCTGAGGGGAGAAAACAACGGCCCGCAGCGCGGACCGTTAAATACTCTTACGCGGCGGTTAACACTGCGTCGATAGTGTCATCTTTACGCAGAGTCAGAATCTCGCACCCTGTGTCGGTAACCACAATCGTATGCTCATACTGCGCCGAGAGGCTGCGGTCTTTGGTTTTCACCGTCCAACCGTCTTTCATGGTGCGGATACGGTAATCACCCGCATTTACCATCGGCTCGATGGTAAAGGTCATCCCTTTTTGCAGCACTACGCCGCCGTCGTCCGCATCGTAGTGCAGCACCTGCGGCTCTTCATGGAAAACGCGACCAATACCGTGGCCACAATATTCACGTACCACAGAGAAGCCTTCTGCTTCCACGAACTTCTGAATTGCCGCGCCGAGGGTGCGCAGACGAATACCCGGTTTCACCATTTTCAGCGCCAGATAGAGGCTCTCCTGGGTGATACGACATAGACGCTCGCCCAGAATGGTGGGTTTACCGACGATAAACATTTTCGACGTGTCGCCATGGTACTCATCTTTAATTACTGTCACGTCGATGTTGACGATATCACCATCTTTCAGCAGTTTTTCGTCGTCCGGAATACCGTGGCAGACCACTTCATTAATAGAGATGCAAACGGATTTCGGGAAACCGTGATAGCCAAGGCAGGCGGAGATGGCATGCTGCTCGTTAACGATATAATCATTACAGATACGATCCAGCTCGCCAGTGCTGACGCCGGGCTTAATGTAAGGTTCGATCATTTCCAGCACTTCGGCGGCGAGGCGGCCGGCAATGCGCATTTTTTCAATTTCTTCTGGAGTCTTTATTGAGATAGCCATGAATTCTGTCCATCAGCGTCGAATTTTTCGACAATACTAGTCTAAGTGCTGTCAATGGTAACAGTCTGACGAGTACTGTGCCAAATTGAGAATCATTCTGAACTTCGTCTTTCGCACCGCACGTGTACTGAGATGCTTCGCTGTAACAGGAAATTCATCGTTCAGCGCCGTGCGTAGCGCCAACAATTATTGGAGTCTGACGCCTGTTTATGGTATAAAGCGCGCCGGACTTCCGTTCCTCTTCGGAACTGAGGCGACCAAATCTCACTTTGTGTAATAACACACACGTATCGGCACATATTCCGGGGTGCCCTTCGGGGTCGGTAATATGGGATACGTGGAGGCATAACCCCAACTTTTATATAGAGGTTTTAAACATGGCTACTGTTTCCATGCGCGACATGCTCAAGGCTGGTGTTCACTTCGGTCACCAGACCCGTTACTGGAACCCGAAAATGAAGCCGTTCATCTTCGGTGCGCGTAACAAAGTTCACATCATCAACCTTGAGAAAACTGTACCGATGTTCAACGAAGCTCTGGCTGAACTGAACAAGATCGCTTCTCGTAAAGGCAAAATCCTTTTCGTTGGTACTAAGCGCGCGGCAAGCGAAGCGGTGAAAGAAGCTGCAAACAACTGCGACCAGTTCTTCGTGAACCATCGTTGGTTGGGCGGCATGCTGACTAACTGGAAAACCGTTCGTCAGTCCATCAAACGTCTGAAAGACCTGGAAACTCAGTCTCAGGACGGTACTTTCGACAAGCTGACCAAGAAAGAAGCGCTGATGCGCACTCGTGAGCTGGACAAGCTGGAAAACAGCCTGGGCGGTATCAAAGACATGGGCGGCCTGCCGGACGCACTGTTTGTTATCGACGCTGACCACGAGCACATCGCGATCAAAGAAGCAAACAACCTGGGTATCCCGGTATTTGCTATCGTTGATACCAACTCCGATCCGGACGGTGTTGACTTCGTTATCCCGGGTAACGACGACGCAATCCGTGCTGTTAGCCTGTACCTGAATGCTGTTGCTGCGACCGTCCGTGAAGGCCGTTCTCAGGATCTGGCTGCTCAGGCGGAAGAAAGCTTCGTAGAAGCTGAATAATAAGGCTTGCTCTTTAAGAGCCCTTATTAACCAGGTAGTTACAAGTTTGGTTAGGGGGCCTGTCTCAGGCCCCTTTTTTACTTTCATATCTGTGCGGTTCTGCGAGCCGGGCAGGTCAAATTCTCCCGAGGATTAAAGAATGGCTGAAATTACCGCATCCCTGGTAAAAGAGCTGCGTGAACGTACTGGCGCAGGCATGATGGATTGCAAAAAAGCACTGACTGAAGCTCACGGCGACATCGAGCTGGCAATCGAAAACATGCGTAAATCTGGTGCTATCAAAGCCGCGAAAAAAGCAGGCAACGTTGCTGCTGACGGTGTGATCATCACCAAGATCGACGGCACCTACGGTATCATTCTGGAAGTTAACTGCCAGACTGACTTCGTTGCGAAAGACGGTGGTTTCCAGGCATTTGCTAACAAAGTTCTGGACGCAGCGGTTGCAGGCAAAATCACTGACGTTGAAGTTCTGAAAGCACAGTTCGAAGAAGAACGTGTAGCGCTGGTTGCTAAAATCGGTGAGAACATCAACATCCGTCGTGTTGCTTCTCTGGAAGGCGAAGTGCTGGGTTCTTACCTGCACGGTGCGCGTATCGGTGTTCTGGTTGCGGCTAAAGGCGCAGACGAAGAGCTGGTTAAACAGCTGGCGATGCACATCGCTGCAAGCAAGCCAGAATTCGTTAAACCGGAAGACGTGTCTGCTGAAGTGGTAGAAAAAGAGTACCAGGTTCAGTTGGACATCGCCATGCAGTCTGGCAAACCGAAAGAAATCGCTGAGAAAATGGTTGAAGGCCGCATGAAGAAATTCACCGGCGAAGTTTCTTTGACTGGTCAGCCTTTCGTTATGGATCCGAGCAAAACCGTTGGCCAGCTGCTGAAAGAGCAGGGCGCTGATGTAACGAACTTCATCCGCTTCGAAGTGGGCGAAGGTATCGAGAAAGTTGAGACTGACTTCGCAGCAGAAGTTGCTGCCATGTCCAAGCAGTCTTAATGATTAAAGCAGCCGCCTGAGGGCGGCTTCTTTTTGTTCCCGTCAGAGTAAAATCAGCCAATCGCTATAGTGTTTGCGCTGACAGGCGACGTATCATATCGCCGGATTTAAACCCGTCTAATTGTTGACAGTCTCAGGAAAGAAACATGGCTACCAATGCAAAACCCGTCTATAAACGCATTCTGCTTAAGCTGAGCGGCGAAGCCCTGCAGGGTTCCGAAGGTTTCGGTATTGATGCAAGCATCCTTGACCGCATGGCGCAAGAAATCAAAGAACTGGTTGAACTGGGTGTTCAGGTTGGGGTGGTAATTGGTGGCGGTAACTTGTTCCGTGGGGCTGGCCTGGCGAAAGCGGGTATGAACCGCGTGGTGGGTGACCACATGGGCATGCTGGCTACGGTCATGAATGGCCTGGCAATGCGCGACGCGCTGCATCGCGCCTATGTGAATGCCCGCCTGATGTCCGCATTTCCGCTGAACGGTGTGTGTGACAACTACAGCTGGGCTGAGGCAATCAGTCTGCTGCGTAACAATCGTGTTGTGATCTTTAGTGCCGGTACGGGTAACCCGTTCTTTACGACAGATTCTGCCGCCTGCCTGCGTGGCATTGAGATCGAAGCGGATGTCGTACTGAAAGCCACCAAGGTGGATGGCGTGTTTACTGCCGATCCGGCAAAAGATCCGGCTGCGACCATGTACGACCAACTCAGTTATACCGAGGTTCTTGATAAAGAACTGAAAGTCATGGATCTTGCTGCCTTTACTCTGGCCCGCGACCATAAATTACCTATCCGTGTGTTCAACATGAACAAGCCGGGTGCGTTGCGTCGTGTGGTAATGGGTGAAAATGAAGGCACTTTGATTACGGAATAATTCCCGTAAGCAACAAATAAGGGTAAGATTCCGCCTTAATTTATTTAGCAGTTCTGTCAGGCATCTTCACGGTGCCTTGTACTGAACGAGACTATACTAACCACTCAAGTGGCGTATGGTTTGCCTGAGACAAGATTTCAAGGATTCGTAACGTGATTAGCGATATCAGAAAAGATGCTGAAGTGCGCATGGAAAAATGCGTAGAATCGTTCAAAACCCAAATCAGCAAAGTGCGCACTGGCCGTGCTTCTCCGAGCCTTCTGGATGGTATCGTCGTTGAGTATTACGGTACTCCGACGCCGCTGCGCCAGCTGGCGAACGTAACGGTAGAAGACTCCCGTACGCTGAAAATCAACGTGTTCGATCGTTCCATGGGCCCGGCCGTTGAGAAAGCCATTATGGCGTCTGACCTCGGTCTGAACCCTAGCTCCGCAGGAACCGACATTCGCGTTCCGCTGCCGCCGCTGACCGAAGAACGTCGTAAAGACCTGACCAAAATTGTTCGTGGCGAAGCTGAACAAGCGCGCGTTGCCGTTCGTAACGTACGCCGTGACGCGAACGACAAAGTAAAAGCGCTGCTGAAAGATAAAGAAATCAGTGAAGATGATGACCGTCGTTCTCAGGAAGACGTGCAGAAACTGACTGACGCTGCAATCAAAAAAGTCGATGCGGCGCTGGCGGATAAAGAAGCAGAACTGATGCAGTTCTGATTCAAAAACCGACGAAAAACGCCGTACAGAGAGCCGCCACGGGGGCTTTGCTGGCGGCGTTTTGCTTTTAATCTGCACAATATTGTGAGCGTTTCATGAAGCATTTAACCCTTCTGGGCTCAACAGGTTCTATTGGTTGCAGCACGCTCGATGTGGTTCGCCACAATCCCGATCGCTTTTCCATTACTGCCCTGGTTGCGGGTAAGAATGTTACCCGTATGGTGGAACAATGTCTGGAATTCACCCCGCGTTTTGCGGTGATGGATGATGAAGCCAGTGCGCGTCAGCTAAAAGCTGAGTTGCAACAACAGGGCTGTCCGACGCAGGTCATGAGTGGTCAACAGGCGGCCTGTGAGATGGCTGCGCTCGATGATGTCGACCAGGTGATGGCGGCGATTGTTGGCGCTGCCGGCCTTGTGCCTACGCTTGCGGCCATTCGCGCGGGTAAAACCGTGCTGCTTGCCAATAAAGAGTCGCTGGTTACCTGCGGACGTCTTTTTATGGACGCAGTAAAAGAGAGCGGGGCGCAGCTCCTCCCGGTGGATAGCGAACATAACGCTATTTTTCAGAGTTTACCGGAAACAATCCAACAAAACCTGGGGTACGCTGATTTAGAGCAGAATGGCGTTTCGTCTATTCTGCTTACCGGGTCTGGTGGCCCGTTCCGTGAAACGCCCATGTCCGAGCTGGCTTCAATGACGCCGGATCAGGCATGTCGTCATCCGAACTGGTCGATGGGGAGAAAGATCTCCGTTGATTCCGCCACCATGATGAACAAAGGTCTGGAATACATTGAAGCGCGCTGGTTATTCAACGCTTCCGCCCGCCAGATGGAAGTGCTTATTCACCCGCAATCGGTGATCCACTCCATGGTGCGTTATCAGGACGGCAGTGTTTTAGCGCAGCTTGGTGAACCGGATATGCGTACACCGATTGCACATACTATGGCCTGGCCTGAACGTGTGCCCTCCGGTGCCAACGCCCTCGATTTTTGTAAACTGAGTGCGTTGAGCTTTGCCGCACCTGATTATGACCGCTACCCTTGCCTGAAACTGGCGATAGATGCGTTTGCGCAGGGGCAGGCAGCGACCACGGCGCTGAATGCGGCGAATGAGGTAACGGTGTCGGCATTTCTGGCTTCCGCTATCCGTTTTACGGATATTGCTGCGCTGAATCTGTCTGTTCTGGAACAGATGGTATTAAGCGAACCACAAAGTATTGATGATGTATTGGCTGTGGATCGGCTTGCACGTGATGCCGCGCAAAAACAAGTGACGCGCTTCGCAAGCTGGTGATAATCCAGCCACTAATAGTCATGCTATTTGTTAGCGTTGGGCTTCGGTGATATAGTCTGCGCCATCCATCAGCCTGTTTAATGTCGGGCTGTCAGGGGAAGCCGTGGTTGACACGGCTTTTTTGCGTAAAGGCTTTTGTATTCCTGAGTACCGCTAAATCCTTTTCAGGGACTAAAACGCGTTATGTTGTCTGCGAATCAACCAATGAGCGAAAATTTGCCAGCGCATGGCTGCCGCCATGTAGCAATCATTATGGACGGCAATGGTCGCTGGGCGAAAAGACAAGGAAAGATACGGGCATTTGGACACAGAGCTGGTGCGAAATCAGTTCGCCGGGCCGTTTCTTTTGCTGCCAACAGCGGGATTGATGCGTTAACGCTTTACGCGTTCAGTAGTGAGAACTGGAATCGTCCGGCGCAAGAAGTCAGTGCGCTGATGGAATTATTTGTATGGGCGTTGGACAGTGAAGTGAAGAGCCTGCACCGACATAATGTGCGTTTGCGCATTATTGGTGACACCAGCCGTTTCAACGCGCGTCTGCAAGAGCGTATTCGTAAAGCGGAAGCGTTGACTGCCCAGAATACAGGGTTGACGCTAAATATCGCGGCGAATTATGGCGGACGCTGGGATATCGTACAGGGAGTACGGCAATTGGCCGTTCAGGTTCAGGAAGGGGTATTACGTCCTGATCAGATTGATGAAGATTTGCTGAGTCAGCAAATCTGTATGCATGAACTGGCACCTGTAGATTTAGTGATTAGGACGGGTGGGGAACATCGCATAAGTAACTTTTTACTTTGGCAAATTGCCTATGCCGAACTTTACTTTACGGATGTTCTTTGGCCCGATTTTGATGAACAAGACTTTGAAGGTGCGCTGCATGCCTTTGCCAATCGAGAGCGTCGTTTCGGCGGCACCGAGCCAGGTGGCGACAAAGCCTGATGGGGGTAGCTTTTGCTGAAGTATCGCCTGATTTCTGCGTTTGTATTAATACCCATTGTCATTGCTGCATTGTTCTTATTGCCGCCCGTGGGTTTTGCGATTGTTACGCTCGCCGTTTGCATGCTGGCAGCATGGGAGTGGGGGCAACTGAGCGGTTTTACGTCACGGACACAGCGTGTCTGGCTGGCGGTATTATGTGGGCTGGTACTGGCGCTAATGTTGTTTATGCTGCCGGAGTACCATCATAATATTCATCAGCCAGTGGTTGAGGTTTCGCTTTGGGCTTCACTTGTCTGGTGGATTATCGCTCTGGCGCTGGTGCTGGGGTACCCGGCATCTGCAGCGATTTGGCGTAATTCGAAACCCATACGGTTGATTTTCGGCGTTCTCACAATTATTCCTTTTTTCTGGGGTATGCTGGCGCTACGGTCGTGGCATTATGCTGATAATCACTACAGCGGGGCGTTATGGCTGCTGTATATCATGATCCTGGTATGGGGCGCTGATTCTGGTGCGTACATGTTTGGCAAACTGTTTGGCAAACATAAGCTGGCGCCGAAGGTGTCACCGGGAAAAACCTGGCAGGGCTTTATTGGCGGCTTGTTTACCGCAGGAATTATTTCCTGGGGCTATAGTGCGTGGGCAAATCTGGATGTTTCGCCATCGACATTATTACTCTGTTCTGTGATCGCGGCGCTGGCCTCGGTGCTGGGCGATCTGACGGAAAGCATGTTTAAGCGTGAAGCCGGTATCAAAGACAGTGGTCATCTAATCCCCGGTCACGGTGGTATACTTGACCGCATCGACAGCCTGACGGCGGCGGTTCCTGTATTTGCCTGCCTGTTGTTACTGGTTTTCAGGACGATTTAACGGACGGTTTTATGCTGAGCTTTCTCTGGGATTTGGCGTCGTTCATTGTTGCGCTTGGTGTTCTTATCACCGTGCATGAATTTGGCCATTTCTGGGTTGCTCGCCGTTGCGGCGTGAGAGTAGAGCGTTTTTCCATTGGTTTCGGCAAAGCGCTCTGGCGTCGCAAGGACAAGCAAGGTACGGAATTCGTTATTGCCGTCATTCCGCTTGGTGGTTACGTCAAAATGCTGGATGAGCGCGTTGAACCGGTGACGCCGGAAATGCGCCATTACGCCTTCAACAATAAAACCGTTGGCCAGCGTGCTGCGGTTATCGCGGCGGGACCGATCGCCAATTTCCTCTTTGCTATCGTGGCTTACTGGCTGGTATTTATCATCGGTGTACCGGGTGTTCGACCGGTTATTGGTGAAATTGCGCCCAATTCCATCGCGGCAAATGCGCAAATTACGCCAGGTACGGAACTTAAAGCGATTGATGGTATCGAAACGCCTGATTGGGATGCTGTGCGTTTGCAATTGATCTCCAAAATTGGCGACAAGCAAACCACACTCAGCGTGGCACCGTTTGGCAGTAATAACCGTCAGGACAAAGTTCTCGATTTACAACAGTGGAATTTTGCACCTGACAAAGACGACCCGCTAGCGTCATTAGGGATTCGTCCTCGCGGTGCGCAGATTGAACCGGTATTAGCTGAGGTACAATTAGGCTCGGCTGCAAGCAAAGCAGGTTTGCAAGCTGGCGACAGGATCGTTAAAGTCGATGGTCAGCAGTTAACGCAGTGGATGACGTTTGTCACCCTGGTGCGCGATAATCCGGGCACACCGTTAGCACTGGACATTGAAAGGCATGGGAGTCCCTTGTCTTTAACGCTGATTCCGGATGAGAAACCCGGTAACAAGGCGGAGGGTTTTGCCGGCGTTGTGCCGAAAATTATCCCGCTGCCGGATGAATATAAGACAGTACGCCAGTACGGGCCATTTAGCGCCATCGCTGAAGCCACGGACAAAACGTGGCAGTTGATGAAGCTGACGGTCAGTATGTTGGGGAAATTGATAACCGGTGACGTAAAACTGAACAACCTCAGTGGGCCGATTTCGATCGCTCAGGGGGCTGGGATGTCAGCGGAGTTCGGGTTGATTTACTACCTGATGTTCCTCGCGTTGATAAGCGTGAACTTAGGCATCATCAACCTGTTCCCATTACCTGTCCTTGACGGGGGTCATCTGCTGTTTTTAGCGATTGAGAAGCTGAAAGGCGGACCGGTATCCGAGCGGGTTCAAGACTTTAGTTATCGCATTGGCTCGATTTTGCTGGTGTTGTTAATGGGGCTTGCACTTTTCAATGATTTCTCTCGGTTGTAAGAGAGTTTGTTAGGAAGAACGCATAATAACGATGGCGATGAAAAAGTTGCTCATAGCGTCGCTGCTGTTTAGCAGCGCCACCGTATACGGTGCTGACGGGTTCGTAGTGAAGGACATTCATTTCGAAGGCCTGCAGCGTGTCGCCGTTGGTGCGGCCCTCCTCAGTATGCCGGTTCGCCCAGGCGACACGGTGAATGATGAAGACATCAGTAACACCATCCGCGCCCTGTTTGCCACTGGTAACTTCGAGGATGTCCGCGTACTCCGCGACGGTGATACCCTTCTCGTTCAGGTAAAAGAACGTCCGACAATCGCCAGCATCACATTCTCCGGCAACAAGTCGGTGAAAGATGACATGCTCAAGCAGAACCTTGAAGCTTCTGGCGTACGTGTAGGCGAATCTCTGGATCGCACTACCCTGTCTGATATTGAAAAAGGCCTGGAAGATTTCTACTACAGCGTTGGTAAATATAGCGCCAGCGTGAAGGCGGTCGTTACGCCTCTGCCACGTAACCGTGTTGACCTTAAGCTGGTCTTCCAGGAAGGCGTATCCGCGCAGATCCAACAGATCAACATCGTCGGGAACCATGCGTTCAAGACCGAAGAGCTGATCTCCACCTTCCAGTTGCGCGATGAGGTGCCGTGGTGGAACGTTGTAGGCGATCGCAAATACCAGAAACAGAAACTGGCGGGCGACCTTGAAACTCTGCGCAGTTACTATCTGGATCGCGGTTATGCGCGTTTTAATATTGATTCCACGCAGGTGAGTCTGACGCCGGATAAAAAAGGCATCTACATCACCGTCAACGTGACCGAAGGGGATCAGTATAAACTCTCGGGTGTTGAAGTCAGCGGCAATCTGGCGGGTCACTCCGCAGAGATTGAAAGCATGACCAAAATCCAGCCGGGTGAACTGTATAACGGCACCAAAGTGACCAAAATGGAAGATGATATTAAAAAGCTTCTTGGTCGCTATGGCTATGCCTACCCACGCGTTCAGTCGCAGCCGGAAATCAACGATACGGATAAAACCGTTAAGCTGCATGTGAACGTCGATGCGGGTAACCGTTATTACGTGCGCAAAATTCGCTTCGAAGGTAACGACACGTCTAAAGATGCCGTACTGCGCCGTGAAATGCGTCAGATGGAAGGCGCCTGGCTGGGCAGCGACCTCGTAGATCAGGGTAAAGAACGTCTGAACCGTCTGGGTTACTTCGAAACGGTAGATACCGATACGCAGCGTGTGCCGGGCAGTCCGGACCAGGTTGATGTTGTGTATAAAGTTAAAGAGCGTAACACCGGTAGCTTCAACTTCGGTGTCGGCTACGGTACAGAAAGCGGTGTTAGCTTCCAGGTTGGTGTTCAGCAGGATAACTGGCTGGGTACCGGCTACTCTGTGGGTATCAACGGTACGAAGAACGACTACCAAACCTATTCCGAATTCTCGGTCACTAACCCGTACTTTACGGTGGATGGTGTGAGTCTCGGCGGGCGTATCTTCTACAATGACTTTAAAGCAGACAATGCTGACCTGTCTTCCTACACCAACAAAAGTTATGGCCTGGATGGCACGTTAGGCTTCCCGGTTAACGAATACAATACCCTGCGTATGGGCTTAGGCTATGTCCATAACGATCTGTCGAAGATGGAACCGCAGGTGGCGATGTGGCGTTATCTGGACTCCATTGGTCAAAGCGCCAGTAAAACCGATGATAATAACGGTTTCACGGCAAACGACTTCACCTTCAACTATGGTTGGACATACAACAACCTTGACCGTGGTTACTTCCCGACCAAGGGTTCCCGTGTCAACCTGAACGGTAAGGTGACGATTCCGGGTTCCGATAACGAGTTCTACAAAGTTACGATTGATACGGCGTCTTACTTCCCGATCGATGACGATCACAAATGGGTTGTACTGGGTCGTACGCGTTGGGGTTACGGGGACGGCTTAAGTGGTAAAGAACTGCCGTTCTATGAGAACTTCTATGCTGGTGGTTCAAGCAGCGTTCGTGGCTTCCAGTCCAACAACATCGGTCCGAAAGCCGTTTATTACGGAGCGAAAGGGCTGGATAACTGTGACTCGACGACGAAAAAATACTGTAGCTCCAGTGACGCCGTGGGCGGTAACGCAATGGGCGTGGCGAGCGTAGAGTTCATTACGCCGACGCCGTTTATCAGTGAGAAGTATGCGAATTCTGTGCGTACATCGTTCTTCTGGGATGCAGGTACAGTTTGGGATACCAACTGGCAAAATACTGCTGATATGAAGGCATTAGGCGTACCGGATTACAGTGACCCGAGCAATATCCGTATGTCCGCGGGTATCGCCTTACAATGGATGTCCCCATTGGGGCCGTTGGTTTTCTCCTACGCCCAGCCGTTTAAGAAATACGATGGAGACAAGGCAGAACAGTTCCAGTTTAACATTGGTAAAACATGGTAATTTGCCGCTGCGAAGGAATGCATAAGTAGTGTCGTGATGGTGAGGCAGTGCACGTTGTACTGTCCACCAACGCAAAGAACGGTACCTCCGGGTACAAACGGGATGGTGAGGAGTTAATTGTGAAAAAGTGGTTATTAGCTGCAGGTGTAGGTTTGGCAATGGCAACGTCTGCTCAGGCGGCCGATAAAATTGCGGTCGTGGACATGAACAGCCTGTTCCAACAGGTTGCGCAGACTTCTGGCGTTTCTCAGACAATGAAAAACGAATTCAGTGGCCGTGCCAGCGAACTGCAGCGTATGGAATCCGATCTGCAGACTAAAATGCAGCGTTATCAGCGTGACGGTTCCACAATGAAAGCGGCCGATCGTACTAAGCTGGAAAAAGATATCCAGGCTCAGCGTCAGGATCTGGCCCAGAAAGGTCAGGCTTTTGAACAGGATCAGGCTCGTCGTTCTAACGAAGAACGTGGCAAGCTGATGACCAAAATCCAGGCCGCTGTGAAGAAAGTTGCTTCCGATCAGGGTGTGGATCTGGTTATCCCTTCCAACGCCGCTATCTACAACAGCAATGACGTTAAAGACATCACTGCTGATGTACTGAAACAGGTTAAATAAGTAATGCCTTCAATTCGACTGTCTGATTTAGCTCAACAGTTGGATGCAGAGTTACACGGTGATGGCGATATCGTCATCACCGGCGTTGCGTCCATGCAATCCGCTAAAGCAGGGCAAATCACCTTCATGGTAAACCCAAAATACCGTGAAAGCTTAGCCGCCTGTCAGGCGTCTGCTGTCGTAATGACGCAGGACGATCTTCCTTTTGCCACAAGCGCTGCACTGGTAGTGAAAAACCCCTACCTGACATACGCACGCATGGCCCAAATTCTTGATACCACGCCGCAACCGGCACAGAACATTGCCCCAGGGGCGGTGATCGATCCCGATGCGACGCTGGGGAACAACGTGGCGATTGGCGCAAATGCGGTCATCGAATCCGGCGTGACGCTTGGCGACAATGTTGTCATCGGTCCGGGCTGCTTCGTTGGGAAAAATACGAAAATTGGTGCGGGCTCCCGTTTATGGGCCAATGTGACCATTTACCACGAGATCGAGATCGGTGAGAATTGCCTGATTCAATCAGGCACAGTAATCGGTTCTGACGGTTTTGGTTATGCCAACGATCGTGGTAACTGGGTTAAGATCCCGCAACTTGGCCGCGTTATCATTGGCGATCGTGTTGAAATTGGTGCATGCACCACCATCGATCGCGGTGCGCTGGATGATACCCGTATTGGTAATGGCGTCATCATTGATAACCAGTGTCAGATTGCACATAACGTCGTGATTGGCGACAATACCGCAGTTGCTGGTGGCGTCATCATGGCGGGTAGTTTGAAAATTGGCCGTTATTGCATGATTGGCGGTGCCAGCGTTATCAACGGGCATATGGAAATCTGCGATAAAGTCACCGTGACGGGAATGGGGATGGTGATGCGTCCTATCACCGAGCCAGGAATTTATTCCTCCGGGATCCCGCTACAGCCAAACAAGGTGTGGCGTAAAACCGCAGCCCTGGTGATGAACATTGATGACATGAGCAAGCGCCTCAAGGCTATTGAGCGCAAGGTCAATAAAGAAGACTAATAGCTCGCTCGCTACGTTTAAACTTCCCGGCCTGTCGGCATTCTTACGATTGCCGCGGGCCGTGTTATTATGGCCTTTTAGTATATTTAGACAGGAAGAGTATTTTGACTACTGACACTCATACTCTGCACATTGAAGAGATTCTGGAGCTTCTGCCGCACCGTTACCCGTTTTTGCTGGTAGACCGTGTGCTGGACTTTGAAGAAGGTCGTTTTCTACGCGCAGTTAAAAATGTTTCGGTAAATGAGCCTTTTTTCCAGGGGCATTTCCCTGGTAAACCGATTTTGCCTGGCGTGTTGATTCTGGAAGCGATGGCGCAGGCGACCGGTATTCTGGCGTTCAAAAGCGTCGGTAAACTGGAACCTGGCGAGCTCTACTATTTCGCAGGTATCGATGAGGCGCGCTTTAAGCGTCCGGTTGTGCCAGGCGATCAAATGATCATGGAAGTCACCTTCGAAAAAACGCGCCGTGGCCTGACTCGCTTCAAGGGTGTCGCGCTGGTAGACGGCAAAGTTGTTTGTGAAGCTACTATGATGTGTGCACGTAGCCGGGAGGCCTGATACGTGATTGATAAAACCGCCTTTATTCATCCTTCTGCCATTGTTGAAGACGGTGCCGTTATTGGTGCTAATGCTCACATTGGTCCGTTTTGTATTGTTGGCGCTAACGTCGAAATCGGCGAAGGCACCGTACTGAAGTCTCATGTTGTCATTAATGGCCATACCAAAATTGGTCGTGATAACGAGATTTATCAGTTCGCCTCCATTGGCGAGGTTAACCAGGATCTGAAATATGCTGGTGAACCGACCCGCGTGGAAATTGGCGATCGCAACCGCATTCGCGAAAGCGTCACCATTCACCGTGGCACATTACAAGGCGGTGGGTTGACGAAGGTGGGCAGCGATAACCTGCTGATGGTCAATGCGCACGTTGCGCATGATTGCACCGTTGGCAGTCGTTGCATTCTGGCGAATAACGCCACACTGGCAGGCCATGTTTCCGTTGATGATTTCGCGATCATCGGTGGTATGACCGCGGTGCACCAGTTCTGCATCATCGGTGCGCACGTTATGGTTGGCGGCTGTTCTGGTGTCGCACAGGACGTCCCACCGTTCGTGATTGCTCAGGGTAACCACGCCACTCCGTTTGGCGTGAATATTGAAGGTCTTAAGCGTCGTGGCTTTAGCCGTGAAGCGATCACCGCGATCCGTAACGCGTACAAACTGCTGTACCGCAGCGGCAAAACGCTGGATGAAGCGAAACCTGAAATTGCCGAGCTGGCAGAACAGCATCCGGAAGTGAAAACGTTCATGGCGTTTTTTGAACGTTCCACGCGTGGTTTAATTCGGTAATGGCCGAACGTCGTCCGTTAACGATTGCCCTCGTCGCCGGAGAAACCTCCGGCGATATTCTTGGTGCCGGTCTCATCCGCGCACTGAGAGCGCGTATGCCCGATGCGCGCTTTGTCGGTGTTGCCGGGCCGCGTATGCAGGCCGAAGGCTGCGAGGCCTGGTACGAAATGGAAGAGCTGGCGGTGATGGGTATCGTCGAGGTGCTTGGTCGCCTGCGACGTTTGCTGCACATCCGTGCAGATCTCACGCGCCGCTTTAACGAGCTTAAACCCGATGTTTTTGTCGGCATCGATGCGCCCGATTTCAATATTACCCTTGAGGGGAACCTGAAAAAAAAGGGTATCAAGACCATTCATTATGTCAGCCCTTCGGTATGGGCCTGGCGCCAAAAACGCGTTTTCAAAATAGGCAGAGCCACCGATCTGGTGCTCGCTTTTCTGCCTTTCGAAAAAGCGTTTTACGACAGATTCAATGTCCCCTGCCGTTTTATCGGTCATACCATGGCGGATGCGATGCCGCTGGACCCGGATAAAAATGCGGCGCGGGACACGTTGGGCATCCCTCATGACGCCCACTGCCTTGCGTTACTTCCGGGTAGTCGTGGTGCTGAGGTTGAGATGCTGAGCGCCGACTTTTTGCGTACGGCGCAGCTATTACGTCATCACTATCCGGACCTTGAAGTCGTTGTACCGTTGGTAAATGCAAAGCGCCGTGAACAATTTGAACGCATCAAAGCGGATGTCGCACCTGATTTACACGTGCATATGCTGGATGGTCTGGCGCGTGAAGCGATGATCGCCAGCGATGCCGCATTACTGGCGTCCGGCACTGCGGCACTGGAATGTATGCTGGCAAAATGCCCGATGGTAGTGGGTTATCGAATGAAGCCGTTTACCTTCTGGCTGGCGAAACGCCTGGTCAAAACCGACTACGTTTCACTGCCCAATTTACTGGCGGGCCGTGAGCTTGTTAAAGAGCTGCTGCAGGATGAATGCCAGCCTCAGGCGCTGGCTGATGCATTACTTCCCCTGCTGGCAAACGGCAAAACCAGCCATGCGATGCACTATATTTTCCGGGAGCTGCATTTGCAGATCCGCTGTAATGCCGATGAGCAGGCCGCAGACGCCGTACTGGAGTTGGCACAATGATGGAATTTGTTTACCCCCACACGCACCTGGTTGCGGGTGTGGATGAAGTTGGACGCGGTCCGTTGGTTGGCGCAGTGGTGACTGCCGCTGTCATCCTCGATCCTGCGCGTCCCATTATCGGTCTAAATGACTCGAAAAAATTATCAGAGAAACGCCGCCTGGCGCTGTATGACGAGATCAAAGAAAAAGCGCTGGCCTGGAGTCTGGGCCGCGCGGAGCCGCACGAAATCGACGAGTTAAATATTCTGCATGCCACGATGCTGGCGATGCAGCGTGCGGTCGCTGGGTTGGGGATCATTCCGGAATATGTTCTCATCGACGGCAACCGTTGCCCCAGTCTGCCAATGCCTTCGCTGGCGGTTGTAAAAGGCGATAGTCGTGTGCCTGAAATCAGCGCCGCCTCCATTCTGGCGAAGGTCACTCGAGATGCAGAAATGGCCACGCTCGATATGACTTTCCCCCAATACGGTTTCGCGCAGCATAAAGGCTACCCGACAGCTTTCCATCTGGAAAAACTGGCTGAGCATGGCGCAACGGAACATCATCGGCGCAGTTTTGCGCCCGTCAAACGCGTGCTGGGCCTTGTGTCCTGATTCTGTGACGTGAAGAGATCTGAAAATGGCTGAACCACGTTTCGTACACCTGCGGGTGCATAGCGACTACTCCATGATAGACGGGCTGGCGAAAACCGGGCCGCTGGTGAAAAAGGCGGCCTCTCTCGGCATGCCTGCGCTGGCGATCACCGATTTTACCAACCTGTGTGGCCTGGTGAAGTTTTACGGAACGGCCCACGGCGCAGGATTAAAACCAATTGTGGGCGCCGATTTTCATGTTCAGAGCGAATTGCTCGCAGACGAACTGACGCAGCTCACCGTACTGGCAGCAAACAACGTCGGCTATCAAAACCTGACGCTGCTGATTTCCCGTGCTTATCAGCGTGGCTACGGGGCGGCAGGGCCATGGATTGACCGCGACTGGCTGGTTGAGTTGAAAGAGGGGTTAATCCTGCTGTCTGGCGCCCGGATGGGGGATGTGGGAAGAAGCCTGATGCGCGGCAATAGCGTGCTGGTCGATCAGTGCGTGGCGTTTTACGAAGAGCACTTCCCCAACAACTATTATCTTGAACTGATTCGTACCGGTCGCGCGGACGAAGAGAGCTATTTGCACGCGGCGGTGCAGCTCGCCGAAGAACGCGGTCTGCCAGTTGTCGCCACCAACGATGTCCGTTTTCTTGATGCGGGTGACTTTGACGCGCATGAAATCCGTGTTGCTATTCACGACGGCTTTACCCTGGATGACCCTAAGCGTCCGCGTAACTACTCTGCACAGCAGTATATGCGCAGCGAAGACGAGATGTGTGAGTTGTTTTCCGACATCCCGGAAGCGCTGGAAAATACGGTAGAAATTGCCAAGCGGTGTAACGTCACGGTGCGTCTGGGCGAGTACTTTCTGCCTCAGTTCCCGACCGGGGAGATGACTACAGAAGATTTCCTCGTTGCGAAGTCGAAAGAGGGGCTGGAAGAGCGTCTGGCATTCCTTTTCCCGGATGAAGCGGTCCGTAAAGAGAAACGTCCTGAGTATGACGAGCGCCTGGATATTGAACTCCAGGTTATCAACCAGATGGGCTTCCCTGGGTACTTCCTTATCGTAATGGAGTTTATCCAGTGGTCGAAAGATAACGGTGTGCCGGTAGGCCCTGGACGAGGCTCCGGTGCGGGCTCGTTGGTGGCCTATGCGCTGAAAATTACCGACCTTGACCCGCTGGAATTTGACCTGCTGTTCGAACGTTTCCTTAACCCGGAACGTGTCTCCATGCCCGACTTTGATGTCGATTTCTGTATGGAAAAACGCGATCAGGTTATCGACCATGTGGCTGATATGTATGGTCGTGATGCGGTATCGCAGATTATCACCTTCGGTACGATGGCGGCAAAAGCGGTTATTCGCGACGTTGGCCGCGTGCTGGGGCACCCGTACGGCTTTGTCGATCGTATTTCCAAACTGGTTCCGCCCGATCCAGGCATGACGCTGGCGAAAGCCTTTGAAGCGGAACCGCAACTGCCAGAAATCTACGAAGCTGACGAGGAAGTCAAAGCGCTAATTGATATGGCGCGTAAGCTGGAAGGTGTCACGCGTAACGCCGGTAAACACGCCGGTGGTGTGGTTATCGCACCGACCAAAATTACCGATTTTGCTCCTCTCTATTGTGATGAAGCCGGGCAACATCCGGTTACCCAGTTTGATAAAAACGATGTGGAATATGCGGGTCTCGTGAAGTTCGACTTCCTGGGGCTGCGTACACTCACCATCATCAACTGGGCGCTGGAGATGATCAATGCCCGCCGTGAGAAGAATGGCGAGCCGCCGCTGGATATCGCCGCTATCCCGCTTGATGACAAGAAAAGCTTCGACATGTTGCAGCGCTCGGAAACCACCGCGGTATTCCAGCTTGAATCTCGCGGCATGAAAGATTTGATCAAGCGTCTGCAGCCTGACTGCTTCGAAGATATGATAGCTCTTGTGGCTCTGTTCCGTCCGGGTCCCTTACAGTCCGGGATGGTGGATAACTTTATCGACCGTAAACATGGGCGCGAAGAGATTTCCTACCCGGACGTGCAGTGGCAGCATGAGAGCCTGAAACCGGTACTGGAGCCGACCTACGGCATCATTCTGTATCAGGAACAGGTGATGCAGATTGCTCAGGTCCTTTCTGGTTATACTCTCGGCGGCGCGGATATGCTGCGTCGTGCGATGGGTAAGAAAAAGCCAGAGGAAATGGCCAAGCAGCGCGGGACCTTCGAAGAAGGGGCGAAGAAGAACGGCGTTGATGGCGAGCTGGCGATGAAAATCTTCGATCTGGTGGAGAAATTCGCCGGGTACGGATTTAACAAATCGCACTCTGCTGCCTATGCTTTAGTCTCATACCAGACGCTGTGGCTGAAAGCGCACTATCCGGCTGAGTTTATGGCGGCGGTAATGACTGCCGATATGGACAACACCGAGAAAGTGGTCGGCCTGGTGGACGAATGCTGGCGTATGGGGCTCAAGATCCTGCCGCCGGATATCAACTCTGGCCTGTACCATTTCCACGTCAATGACGACGGTGAAATTGTTTACGGCATTGGGGCTATCAAGGGCGTGGGTGAAGGCCCGATCGAAGCGATACTTGAGGCTCGTAATAACGGCGGTTATTTCCGGGAATTGTTTGATCTCTGCGCCCGTACTGATACCAAAAAACTCAATCGCCGGGTGCTGGAAAAGCTGATAATGTCCGGGGCGTTTGACAGGCTGGGGCCGCATCGTGCCGCACTGATGAACGCATTGGGCGACGCGCTGAAAGCCGCCGATCAGCACGCGAAAGCGGAAGCGATTGGTCAGGCCGATATGTTCGGTGTCCTGGCGGAGGAGCCAGAGCAGGTAGAACAGTCATATGCCAGTTGCCAGCCGTGGCCAGAGCAGGTGGTACTGGACGGTGAACGTGAAACCCTGGGGCTGTATCTGACCGGGCACCCGATCACCCAGTATTTAAAAGAGATCGATCGTTACGTCGGTGGTTACCGACTAAAAGACATGCACCCGACCGAACGTGGCAAAGTCACCACGGCGGCGGGGCTGGTAATTGCAGCGCGGGTTATGGTCACCAAGCGCGGCAATCGTATTGGCATCTGTACGTTGGATGACCGTTCCGGGCGCCTGGAAGTCATGTTGTTCACGGACGCCCTGGATAAATATCAGCAACTGCTGGAAAAAGACCGCATACTGATCGTCAGCGGACAGGTCAGCTTTGATGACTTTAGCGGGGGGCTTAAAATGACCGCCCGCGAAGTGATGGACATTGACGAAGCTCGTGAAAAATATGCGCGCGGGCTTGCTATCTCGCTGACGGACAGGCAAATTGATGACCAGCTTTTGAACCGACTCCGTCAGTCTCTGGAACCCCACCGCTCGGGGACCATTCCAGTACATCTCTACTATCAGAGGGCGGATGCACGTGCACGATTACGTTTCGGCGCAACGTGGCGTGTCTCTCCGAGCGATCGTTTATTAAACGATCTCCGTGGCCTCATTGGTTCGGAGCAGGTGGAACTGGAGTTTGACTAATACAGGAATACTATGAGTCTGAATTTCCTTGATTTCGAACAGCCGATTGCCGAGCTGGAAGCGAAAATCGATTCTCTGACGTCCGTAAGCCGTCAGGATGAAAAACTGGATATTAACATCGATGAAGAAGTGCATCGTCTGCGTGAAAAAAGCGTAGAACTGACGCGCAAAATCTTTGCCGATCTTGGTGCATGGCAAGTTGCTCAGCTGGCTCGCCATCCGCTGCGTCCATACACCCTGGATTATGTCCGCCTCGCATTTGATGAATTTGACGAACTGGCTGGCGACCGCGCTTATGCGGACGATAAAGCTATCGTCGGTGGGATCGCTCGCCTCGACGGGCGTCCAGTGATGATTATCGGCCACCAGAAAGGCCGCGAAACCAAAGAAAAAATTCGCCGCAATTTTGGTATGCCAGCGCCGGAAGGGTATCGCAAAGCGTTGCGCCTGATGGAAATGGCAGAACGTTTCAATATGCCGATCATCACTTTTATCGACACCCCAGGTGCATATCCTGGCGTGGGTGCGGAAGAGCGTGGTCAGTCTGAGGCGATCGCGCGTAACCTGCGGGAAATGTCCCGTCTGAGCGTACCGGTTATTTGTACCGTTATCGGTGAAGGTGGTTCTGGCGGTGCGCTGGCCATTGGCGTGGGTGACAAAGTGAATATGCTGCAATACAGCACCTATTCCGTTATCTCCCCGGAAGGCTGTGCGTCCATTCTGTGGAAAAGCGCCGACAAAGCGCCATTAGCTGCCGATGCTATGGGCATCATTGCACCGCGTCTGAAAGAGCTGAAACTGATCGACTCGATCATTCCGGAGCCGTTAGGCGGCGCACACCGTAACCCGGAAGCAATCGCTGCCTCTCTGAAAGCGCAACTGATTGCGGATCTGGCGGATCTGGACGTACTGAGCAAAGATGATCTGCGTAATCGCCGTTACCAGCGTCTGATGAGCTACGGTTACGCCTGATAAGCGTTGAAAGATCATTCTGAAAAGCCACACATTGTTGTGGCTTTTTTTATACCCACGGTTTACCTCAACTATGATTAACTTAGGTTTTTTTCAGGAGGTAACCGTGAATATTATTGCCATCATGGGGCCGCACGGCGTCTTTTACAAAGATGAGCCGATCAAGGAGCTTGAGCAGGCGCTCCAGGCGCAAGGGTTTCAGATAATCTGGCCACAAAATAGCAGCGACCTGCTGAAATTTATCGAACACAACCCGCGCATCTGCGGTGTCATTTTCGACTGGGACGAGTACACGCTCGATTTATGCAGCGATATCAACCAGCTTAACGAATACCTCCCTCTTTATGCCTTTATTAATACCCATTCAACGCTGGATGTCAGTGCACAGGATATGCGCATGGCGCTGTGGTTTTTTGAATATGCTCTGGGGATGGCCGATGACATTGCAACACGTATTGGGCAGTACACGAAAGAGTATCTCGATAACATCACGCCGCCTTTTACCAAAGCGCTGTTTACCTATGTGAAAGAGGGGAAATATACCTTCTGTACGCCAGGTCATATGGCGGGTACGGCCTACCTGAAAAGCCCGGTCGGCTGTCTGTTTTATGATTTCTTCGGCGGAAATACGCTGAAAGCAGATGTTTCTATCTCGGTTACCGAGCTGGGCTCGCTTCTGGACCATAGCGGGCCCCATCTGGAAGCCGAGGAGTATATCGCCCGCACCTTTGGCGCTGAGCAAAGCTATATGGTCACCAATGGGACCTCCACCTCCAATAAAATTGTGGGTATGTACGCCGCGCCGGTGGGCAGTACGCTACTTATTGACCGCAATTGCCACAAGTCGCTGGCCCATCTGTTAATGATGAGTGATGTTACGCCGCTGTGGCTGAAACCGGGACGTAACGCGCTGGGGATTCTGGGCGGCATTCCGCGCCGGGAATTTACCCATGCCAGTATTGAACAAAAGATTGCTGCAACCGCTGGCGCAGCCTGGCCGGTCCATGCGGTAATCACCAACTCCACGTATGACGGGCTGTTATACAACACCGACTGGATTAAAAAAACGCTGGATGTGCCTTCTATTCATTTCGATTCCGCATGGGTGCCGTACACAAATTTTCATCCGATTTATGCCGGAAAGAGCGGCATGAGCGGAGAGCGGGTGCCTGGAAAAGTGATATTCGAAACGCAATCGACACACAAAATGCTGGCGGCGTTTTCGCAGGCCTCGCTTATCCATGTTAAGGGTGAATATGACGAAGACACCTTTAACGAAGCGTTTATGATGCATACGTCCACATCGCCGAGCTATCCGCTGGTTGCCTCCATTGAGACCGCCGCGGCCATGTTGCGCGGTAATCCGGGTAAACGGCTGATTAACCGTTCGGTTGAGCGCGCGTTGCATTTCCGTAAAGAGGTACAGCGGTTAAAAGATGAAGCCGATGGCTGGTTTTTTGATATCTGGCAACCCGAGGAGATCAACGAGGCTGACTGCTGGCCGGTAGCGCCAGGAGAAAGCTGGCACGGTTTTCGCGACGCCGATGAAGATCATATGTTCCTCGATCCGGTCAAGGTGACTATTCTGACGCCGGGTATGGATGAGCAAGGCACTATGAGTGAAGAGGGGATCCCGGCGGCGCTGGTGGCGAAGTTTCTTGATGAGCGCGGCGTGGTGGTGGAAAAAACGGGTCCTTACAATCTGTTGTTCCTGTTCAGTATCGGGATCGATAAAACCCGTGCCATGGGCTTATTGCGTGGATTAATGGAGTTCAAACGATCCTATGATCTCAATTTACGCGTGAAGAACATGCTGCCGGATCTGTATGCAGAAGATCCTGACTTCTATCGCAACATGCGGATTCAGGACCTTGCGCAGGGCATCCATAAATTGATTCGCCAGCACGATCTGCCGCAACTCATGCTACGGGCGTTCGATGTGTTGCCGGAAATGAAGCTGACGCCGCATCAGGCATGGCAACAGCAAATCCGTGGTGAGGTAGAAACCATCGAACTGGAAAGGCTAACGGGACGTATTTCCGCCAATATGATCTTACCTTACCCGCCGGGCGTGCCTTTACTGATGCCGGGCGAGATGATCACCGAAGCGAGTCGCTCGGTTTTGGATTTCCTGTTAATGCTCTGTGCGATAGGGCGGCACTATCCGGGTTTTGAAACAGATATCCATGGCGCGAAGAGGGGAGAAGATGGCGTCTATTGGGTACGTGTCTTAAAAAGACCGTAGCCTCTTGCGGGTTACCTGCCACAACGGTAACGTGCGAAGAGACAAAAGGAGACACTATGCTGGGTTTAAAACAGGTACATCACATCGCCATCATCGCAACGGATTATGTAAAGAGTAAAGCGTTCTATTGCGATATCCTGGGTTTTACGCTGCAAAGCGAAGTTTATCGGGAAGAGCGCGACTCATGGAAAGGCGATCTGGCGTTGAATGGTCAGTATATCATTGAGTTGTTTTCGTTTCCCTTTCCGCCAGCACGTCCGAGTGGGCCGGAAGCCTGCGGATTACGTCATCTGGCTTTCAGCGTTGCGGATATTGATCAGGCGGTTGCTCACCTGCAGACCCACAATGTCACCTGCGAAGCGATCCGTGTGGACCCCTATACCGGTAAGCGCTTTACCTTTTTTAAAGATCCTGACAACCTGCCGCTGGAACTCTATCAGCAGTAAGCCTTGCCAGTCACAGCAATGCCCGGTAACGTGCCGGGCATGATTTCCGTTTTGGTTAATACCATGATCCTGCCATTACTTTCTCGCTTGCCTGTCCATCAACGCCAGTTTTTGGTGGCCTTTAGCGGCGGGCTCGATTCGACGGTACTGCTGCACCGTCTGGTACAGTGGCGTCATCAGCAGCCGGATATTTCCCTGCGCGCGATTCATATTCACCACGGATTAAGCGTCAATGCGGATACCTGGGCTGCCCATTGTCAGCAGATCTGCGAGGGCTGGCAGGTGCCGCTTGTTGTTCATCGGGTACAACTCGTGGATGAGGGTGATGGGATTGAAGCGCAGGCGCGAAAAGCGCGCTATGCCGCTTTTACTCAGGCGTTAGTACCCGGGGATTTGCTGCTTACCGCCCAGCATCTTGACGACCAGTGCGAGACATTTTTACTGGCGCTTAAACGGGGAAGTGGTCCGGCCGGGCTTGCGGGTATGCCGGAAACGCTGCCATTTGCCGATACCATGCTCCTTAGACCGCTGTTGAATGAAACACGCGAATCGCTGCTTCGCTGGGCGCAGCAACATGGCTTATCGTGGGTTGAGGACGAGAGTAACGTCGATGATGCATATGACCGCAACTTCCTGCGTTTGCGCGTTCTGCCGGTATTGAATGCCCGTTGGCCACATTTCGCCGATGCGGTTGCCCGGAGTGCTGCTTTATGCGGCGAGCAGGAGCAATTGCTTGATGAACTGCTGGCAGAAGAGCTCGCGGCAGCGACTCACCGTGACGGCGGGCTGTCGATTGCGGCGCTGGAAACGTTAAGCGCGGTACGCCGTGCCGCCCTCTTACGTCGTTGGCTTTCCGCGCAAAAGGCGCCGATGCCCTCCCGGGAGATGCTGCGACGGGTCTGGCAGGAGGTGGCGTTAGCCAGAGAAGATGCCACGCCATGTCTGTGCCTTGGCGAGCATGAAATCCGCCGCTATCAGGGCTATTTGTGGTGGGTTAAGACCCTTACGGGCCAGCGCGAAAATGTGCTGCTGTGGAGCGATCCTTTTTTGCCGCTGACGTTACCTGACGGGCTTGGCGTTCTGCGGCTTATGCCAGGTGATGAACTGCGGCCGCCGAAGGCTGACGAAGCGGTATCGGTACGCTTTCAGGCGACAGGAACCTTGCACATCCAGGGGCGTAACGGGGGCCGTAAGCTCAAAAAGATCTGGCAGGAGTTGGGTGTTGCGCCCTGGCGTCGGGATACAACGCCACTGCTTTTTTACGGTGAGTCACTGATTGCTGCGGCGGGCGTGTTTGTTACGCAGGAGGGAAAAGCCGAAAATGGGCAGCCTGGAATGCGGCTAATGTGGCAGAAGTAACGGGCAGTCAACGCTGCCCGAAAGTGCCGTCAGGATTCGCTCACCACGACGGTGCCGATTTCCGGATGACTAAAGCTGGCAATTTTGTCGAGACGCAGTTCGCGCGTTGTTCCTGCAATTTCAACAACCAAATATTCCACATTTTTGCGAGATACTAAATCGCTGGCTTTTGCCTGCAGCGTTTCGCCATCTTTGAGCTCGAGCGTCAGTAAGAGATGATGCTGACAGGCGAGTTCCAGGTTGTCATAGTCATCGCAATTGATGGGTTGATAGGTATCATTCATTGACATAATCGCTCACCAGTAAGTTCGCGGCAGCATACGCCGCCTTTTCCCTGACCGACTCTGAAACGGCATCGTCCGAAGCCACTTCATTCAAAACCTTCAATACGCACCCCAGCGCATCCGGGATATACCCTAAGTCTCCGCTGGCAATTTCCGCATACCGCTGGCGTATTAACTCACAATAATTTCCCACACGTCCTCCTGTCAGCACTCTGGCTTTACTGTGAGATACCATTAAGCCTACGAAGATTAACTCTGTTTAGCAAGGTGACTATACCATACCCGACAGGTCATTATCAGAGTGATGAATTAACCGCAGAATAAGAGATAACAGCACGTTATATCTTTATTCGCTACAATAGCCGCTGTTATGCAAAGGAGGCGGTATGGCGCTTAAAGCAACCATTTATAAAGCTACTGTGAATGTGGCGGATTTAGACCGGAATCAGTTTCTCGATGCCACATTGACGCTTGCCCGTCATCCTTCCGAGACGCAGGAGCGCATGATGCTGCGCCTGTTGGCATGGATTAAATTCGCGGACGAACGGCTACAGTTCACCCGTGGGCTCTGTGCGGATGATGAGCCCGAAGTGTGGCTACGCAACGATCATCTGGGTATCGACCTGTGGATCGAGCTCGGATTGCCGGACGAACGGCGGATAAAGAAAGCCTGTTCCCAGTCGAAAGAGGTGGCGCTGTTCACCTATAACTCTCGAGCGGCGCAAATCTGGTGGCAGCAGAACCAGACTAAACTCGCTGGATTTAAAAATCTGAGCATTTGGTATCTGGATGATGAGCAACTGGCGATGCTCAGCGGGCTGGCGGAGCGGACAATGTCGCTGCAAGCCACTCTCCAGGAAGGAACTATCTGGCTGAGCGATACTCAAACCAATCTGGAAATCCACCTGACGACCTGGCAACAGCACGCATGATTGAGATATCCCGCCAGGTCAGTATTCCTGATGAAGAGCTGGAGATTACGGCGATTCGCGCGCAAGGGGCGGGTGGACAGCATGTGAATAAGGCCTCTACGGCTATCCATCTGCGTTTCGACATTCGTGCGTCCAGCTTGCCCGAGTTTTATAAAGAGAAGCTGCTGGCAGCGACGCATCATCTCTTAACGTCCGAGGGCGTCGTGATTATCAAGGCGCAGGAATACCGTAGTCAGGAAATGAATCGCGAAGCGGCGATCGCCCGGCTGGTGGCGTTAATCAGGGAACTGACGGTGGTGCAAAAAAATCGTCGGGCTACTCGCCCAACGCGGGCGTCGAAAGAGCGGCGCCTGGCAGGTAAAGCGCAGAAATCCTCTGTAAAAGCGCTACGAGGGAAGGTTCGTCGCCCGCAGGAGTGACGAACGAGATAAGAACTGTTCATAAGGAAAAAAGAGTGAATAAAGTGATTGTATCTTTGGCTGCGGCAATGACACTCTTTGCGCTGATGGGGTGCAACAACCGGGGAGAGGTTGAAACGGTATCCCCGGTGCGGGCTGAAAAGCTCAAGCCAATGCAACAGAGCTGGCGCGGTATTTTGCCGTGCGCTGATTGTGAAGGCATCGAAACCTCATTGTTCCTTGAAAAAGATGGCACCTGGGTGATGAATCAGGGTTATCAGGGCGGCAAAGCACCATCAAATTTTGCCTCCTACGGGCGATGGGCTCGCACCGCAGACAAGCTAGTACTGACGGATGCCGGTGGCGATAAACTCTATTTCCGCGCGAAAGGCAGTGCGCTGGAAATGCTGGACCGGGAAGGGAATCCGATTCACTCGCAGCTTAATTATGTATTGCAGCCGATCGCCGCAACATTGCCAACAACGCCGATGGCGATGCGGGGCATGTATTCGCGTACTGCTGGCATGGCGGAGTTCGCCGATTGTATTACGGGCAAACGGGTTGCAGTAAGCAACGACGCGCGGCTCGAACAACAATATAAAGCAGCGGCAGGTCAGACTTCGCAGCCGGTATTGCTGGAGGTGGAAGGGCATTTCACGCTACAGCCGAAAACGGATAACGGGGTGATGGAGAAGGCGCTGGTGGCGGATAAAAACGCGAAATTTATAGCCGGAAAAGATTGTAATCACTAATAAAAAAGCCTCGCATATGCGAGGCTTTTTACTGTTAGCCCTTGATGGCGCTGACAAGGTAATTCAGGATATCGCCCGTCTTGATCATCTGTTTTTCGCCAGTGCGACGGTACTTGTATTCAATCTCGTCGTTGTCGAGGTTACGATCGCCCAGCACGATAGTGTGCGGAATACCGATGAGCTCCATATCGGCGAACATGACGCCCGGGCGCTCTTTTCGGTCATCCATCAGTACGTCAATACCCTGCGCGCTCAGCTCGGCATACAGCTTCTCAGCCAGCTCCTGAACGCGGTAAGATTTGTGCATGTTCATTGGCAGAATCGCTACCTGGAACGGCGCAATCGCTTCTGGCCATACGATACCGCGATCGTCGAAGTTCTGTTCAATCGCCGCAGCCACAACACGGGTTACCCCGATACCGTAGCAACCCATGGTCAGGATCTGGTTACGTCCGTCTTCGCCCTGAACGGCCGCCTTGAGCGCTTCTGAGTATTTGGTACCTAACTGGAAGATGTGACCGACTTCGATACCGCGTTTGATCAGAAGCGTACCCTGACCGTCCGGGCTCGGATCGCCGGCAACCACGTTACGGATATCGGCAACTTCCGGGGTTGCCACATCGCGATCCCAGTTGATACCAAAGTAGTGTTTACCATCAATGTTAGCGCCAGCGGCAAAATCGCTCATTGCCGCAACGGTACGGTCTATAACGACCGGAATCGGCATATTTACCGGCCCCAGCGAACCCGGACCCGCATTTACCACGGCGCGAATTTCGGCTTCGGTCGCGAAAGTCAGCGGGCTGGCAACCTGTGCCAGTTTTTCTGCTTTTACTTCGTTCAGTTCGTGATCGCCACGCACCAGCAGGGCAACCAGCGGGTAGCTGCTGCCTTCAACGGCTTTGACCAGCAGTGTCTTGACGGTTTTTTCAATCGGCAGGTTGAACTGCTCAACCAGTTCGGCGATGGTTTTCGCGTTCGGCGTATCAACCAGCGTCATTTCCTGGGTTGCCGCAGCACGCGGCGCTTTCGGTGCTACCGCTTCTGCCAGTTCGATGTTTGCGGCATAGTCAGAGGTATCGGAGAAGACGATATCATCTTCACCGCTCTGCGCCAGTACCTGGAACTCATGAGACGCGCTACCGCCAATAGAGCCGGTATCGGCCTGAACCGGGCGGAACTCCAGCCCGATGCGGGTAAAGATTTTGCTGTAGGCGGCATACATCGCGTCGTAGGTTTCCTGCAGCGATTCCTGAGAGGTATGGAAAGAGTAGGCATCTTTCATCAGGAATTCACGGGAACGCATTACGCCGAAACGCGGACGTACTTCGTCACGGAACTTGGTCTGGATCTGGAAGAAGTTCAGCGGCAGCTGTTTGTAAGAGCTGAGCTCGTTACGAATCAGATCGGTAATCACTTCTTCGTGAGTCGGGCCGAGTACGAACGAACGCTCGCCACGATCAGAAATACGCAGCAGTTCCGGGCCGTACTGCTCCCAACGACCACTCTCTTGCCACAGTTCAGAAGGCTGAACGACCGGCATTAACACCTCAATCGCACCGGCGTTGTTCATCTCTTCACGCACGATGTTTTCGACTTTTTTCAGGACGCGCACGCCGGTCGGTAGCCAGGTGTACAACCCGGAGGCCAGCTTACGGATCATCCCGGCGCGCAACATCAACTGATGGCTGATGACTTCGGCGTCGGCAGGTGTCTCCTTCAGTGTGGAGAGCAGGTATTGGCTAGTACGCATGTTGTTACGGTTCCATTTGGACGATTGGAACAGACTCAAAAGGAGCCTGATTCAAAAAAAGTGATTCAGTTTACCAGCGAGAAAGAGATGCCAAAAGTAGAGGGAGGAGAAATTAACGGCCTTCAAGCGCAAACACTTCAAAACCTGCCGTGGTCACGCGCCAGCGTACGTTGAAATCCAGCAACAAGACAGCGTACGTTTTCCCCATTTCCTCATCTTTACGGTATGCCGGGCGCGGATCCTGCGCCAGAACCTCAATAATAAACGACCTTAGCTGCGGGTAACGCTTTTCTAACTGAGGAAATGTTGCTTCGATCTCCGGTATGAAGTACACCGGCATCTCCGCGACGGGTGCCTGCTGCGCATAGCTGGCGCTGGCATGCGGCAGAGCCTCAGCAAAGGGTAGGTAAGGCTTGATATCTACGACGGGCGTGCCGTCAACGAGATCGAGACTGCCCAGGCGCAAAATGACATGTTCTTTCTCGCAGTGGATACCTTTAAGTTCCACCAAAGACATACCAATCGGGTTAGGGCGGAAGGTCGAGCGTGTGGCGAAAACACCCATCCGCGCATTCCCCCCGAGCCGTGGCGGGCGTACCGTAGGGTGCCAGCCGCCGGCCATGGTCTGGTGGAAAATAAACACGACCCAAAGATGACTGAATGCTTCGAGTCCGCGTACGGCTTCTGCCTGGTTATAGGGAGGCAGCAGATGGAGTTCGCCGCCCCCGTGTTTAACCAGACCAGGCTGGCGGGGAACGGCAAACTTTTCTTTATAGGGGGAGCGGATGACGCCTATCTGCTCAATGGCAAATGTGGTCATTTCGCCGTTACGTTCAGTGCTGAACCCACGCACACAGCCTGACGGTAGCAACCCGGCGTGCCGCTGGTGATTTCACAACTGTGGAGCAGAACCGCATTCGCTTTCATTTTTGATGCGTTGATTTGCATGCGTTTACGGGCGGTCGGGATATTCGGCGGTGAATCCTGATTGGTTGCCTGGCAAGAATCACCAGTAACTTCACCTAAATCACGAAACGGTTTACCCACCAAATCTTCAGCATTGGTAATGATTCGAACCGGCGTCAGACGCGGCGGCTTCGGTTTTGCGGGTTCTGTTTTAGGCGGGGTTGCTGTGCTTTGAACAGGTTCGACAGGAGATCTGCTTAGCATTGAACAGCCGCTCAGCATGAGTGCTAAAAAACAGATCGGTAAAGCACGCATAATATATCCTCAAAAAATGATCTTAACGCCGCTTATTGAATCAGGAGCTTGCACAAATGACAAGACGGGCAAGCGCCCGTCCTGAAGGATATTGCTGACGGGCAGAATTACCAGCCTTTCACCGCACCACCATTGAAGACTTTGTTCGCGGCTTCGTAGACTTCGTCAGACTGATAAGCCTGAACGAATTTCTTCACGTTTTCTGCGTCTTTGTTGTCTTCGCGGGTAACGATCAGGTTAACGTACGGAGAGTCTTTATCTTCGACAAAGATACCATCTTTTGCTGGCGTCAGATTGATCTGACTGGCGTAGGTGGTGTTAATAACGGCCAGTGCGATTTGCGCATCGTCCAGTGAGCGTGGCAATTGCGGGGCTTCCAGCTCAACAATTTTCAGGTTTTTCGGGTTCTCTGTAATATCCAGAGCGGTCGGCAGCAGGCCAACGCCATCTTTCAGTTTGATCAGACCTTGTTTCTGCAACAGCAGCAGAGAACGGCCGAGGTTAGTCGGATCGTTTGGTACAGCGACCTGAGCACCGTCCTGCAATTCATCAATAGATTTGATTTTTTTGGAGTAGCCTGCGATCGGGTAAACAAAGGTATTGCCAACAGCGACCAGTTTATAGCCACGATCTTTGATCTGCTGATCCAGGTACGGTTTGTGCTGGAAGGCATTGGCGTCAATGTCACCTTTACTCAGCGCTTCGTTCGGCAGAACGTAGTCATTAAAGGTTACCAGCTCAACGTCCAGACCGTATTTCTCTTTCGCGACTTTCTGGGCAACCTCGGCAACCTGCTGTTCAGCACCGACGATGACGCCGACTTTAATGTGGTTCGGATTCTTTTCGTCCTGACCACAACCTACCAGAGCCAGAGAACCAATCAGGGCACCCACTGCCGCAAAGGTCTTGAATTTAAAAGCCATGTGTTTTTTCCTTTCTTTCAGAGTCGTTGTGTTGTGAGCAACGTTATTTATGCGTAACAGAGCGAACGATACGATCGCCTGCAAACTGAATTAAGTAAACCAGAATCACCAGCAGCGCCAGGACGGTATTCATCACAACGGCGTTATAGCCAATGTAGCCGTACTGGTAGCCAATCTGTCCCAGACCGCCAGCGCCCACGGCACCCCCCATCGCGGAATAACCCACCAGGGTAATCAGGGTAATCGTTGCCGCATTGACCAGACCCGGCAGCGCTTCCGGCAGCAGCACCTTACGGATGATCTGCATCGGGGTTGCGCCCATTGCGCGGGAGGCTTCAATCAGGCCAGTCGGAATTTCCAGCAGGGCGTTTTCCACCATACGGGCAATAAAAGGTGCTGCACCGACAGTCAGTGGCACAATCGCTGCCTGCAGGCCGATAGAGGTTCCCACAATGATGCGGGTGAACGGGATCATCCAGACCAGTAAAATGATGAACGGGATCGAACGGAAAATATTCACCAGCGCCGAAATCGTACGGTACAGTTTTGCGTTCTCAGATATTTGCCCCGGGCGTGAGACGTACAGCAGTACGCCAACCGGAAGACCCAGTACAAAACCGAAGAAACCAGATACGAAGGTCATCGCCAGCGTTTCCCAGACGCCGCGCGCCAGTAACCACATCATTGCCTCAGACATAACCCAGCACCTCTACTTTCACATGGTGTTCCTTAAGCCAGGCAATAGCGGCTTGCGTATCCTGCGGCTCGCCGTGCATTTCTGTCAGCATAATGCCGAATTTCACGCCGCCGGCGTAATCCATCTGCGCGCTGATAATATTGTTATTCACGTTATAGCGGCGTGCGGTCTCAGAAAGCAGTGGGGCATCAACCGATTGACCAGTGAACTCCATGCGTAACATCGGCACGCTGCCGGCCAGCGGCTGATCTTTCAGGCGCTGCAGATAATCCTCAGGGATATCCAGGTGCAACGTTGACTGAATAAATTGCTGTGCCAACGGCGTTTTGGGATGAGAGAACACTTCACTTACCGTGTCCTGCTCTATTAGCTCACCGTTACTGATAACGGCAACGCAGTCGCAAATGCGCTTTACAACGTCCATTTCATGGGTAATGAGCAGGATCGTCAGGCCCAGTCGACGGTTAATGTCTTTCAACAATTCCAGAATGGAACGGGTCGTTGCCGGATCCAGCGCGCTGGTGGCTTCATCACACAGCAACACTTTCGGGTTGCTCGCCAGTGCGCGGGCAATGGCTACACGCTGCTTTTGACCACCGGACAGGTTCGCCGGATAGCTGTCGTGTTTGTCGCCCAGCCCAACCAGGTCCAACAACTCTTTGACGCGACGGTTAATCTCTTCGCGCGGCGTGTTATTCAGTTCAAGCGGCAACGCGACGTTACCAAACACGGTGCGGGAAGAGAGTAAATTAAAGTGCTGGAAGATCATGCCAATCTGACGGCGGGCTTTAGTCAGTTGTGCTTCTGAAAGGGCGGTCAGCTCCTGGCCGTCAACCTGGACGCTTCCCTGGGACGGGCGCTCAAGCAGGTTAACGCAGCGAATTAGCGTACTTTTACCGGCGCCAGAGGCTCCGATGACGCCATAAATTTGCCCGGCAGGTACATGCAGGCTGACATTGTTCAGCGCCTGTATGGTGCGCGTTCCCTGCTGGAACACTTTGGTTATATTGGAAAGTTTAATCATCAGATTATTTTTATCATATGAGAGTTAGCCGTGGCATTTTGTTCTGCCTGTTACGGGTGATGACCGTAAACAAGGCGGATGTTAAGGCATCCAGACGTCTAAATCAATCGAACCCTGCTCGATGAGCACTTTCCTGTACGATGAAACATGAGATACTACGCGCACATGCCTTTTTCAGGAGCAACCCGGTGGCAAAATCAGTACCCGCAATTTTCCTTGACCGTGATGGCACGATTAATGTCGACCACGGCTATGTGCACGAAATTGATAATTTCGAATTTATAGAGGGTGTCATTGACGCCATGCGCGAACTTAAAGCTATGGGCTTCGCGCTGGTGGTGGTGACCAACCAGTCCGGTATCGCACGCGGTAAATTCACCGAAGCGCAATTTGAAACGCTCACCGAATGGATGGACTGGTCGCTGGCCGATCGTGATGTCGATTTGGATGGTATCTATTATTGTCCGCACCATCCTCAGGGAACAGTAGAAGAGTTCCGCCAGGTGTGCGACTGCCGCAAACCCCATCCGGGCATGCTCATTTCTGCTCGAGATTATCTGCACATTGATATGTCTGCTTCTTATATGGTGGGTGACAAACTCGAAGATATGCAGGCCGCTGCCGCTGCGGATGTGGGAACGAAAGTGCTGGTACGTACCGGGAAGCCAGTCACGCCAGAGGCGGAAAATGCGGCAGATTGGGTGATTAATAGTCTTGCGGACCTGCCTGCGGCTATCAAAAAGCAACAAAAATAACCGTTATGATGAAAAGATGAGCGGTTGAAATAAAAATGCATTTTTTCGCTTGTCATTCATCGCGGGCTGCCTATAATGCGCCTCCATCGACACGGCAGATGTGAATCACTTCACGCAAACAGCCGGTTCGGTTGAAGAAAAAAATCCTGAAATAACGGGTTGACTCTGAAAGAGGAAAGCGTAATATACGCCACCTCGCAACGGTGAGCGAAAGCCGCGTTGCACTGCTCTTTAACAATTTATCAGACAATCTGTGTGGGCACTCAAAGTGACATGGATTCTTGATGTCTTCGGACACTAAATGAATACCAAGTCTCTGGAGTGAACACGTAATTCATTACGAAGTTTAATTCTAAGAGCATCAAACTTTTAAATTGAAGAGTTTGATCATGGCTCAGATTGAACGCTGGCGGCAGGCCTAACACATGCAAGTCGAACGGTAGCACAGAGGAGCTTGCTCCTCGGGTGACGAGTGGCGGACGGGTGAGTAATGTCTGGGAAACTGCCCGATGGAGGGGGATAACTACTGGAAACGGTAGCTAATACCGCATAACGTCGCAAGACCAAAGAGGGGGACCTTCGGGCCTCTTGCCATCGGATGTGCCCAGATGGGATTAGCTAGTAGGTGGGGTAATGGCTCACCTAGGCGACGATCCCTAGCTGGTCTGAGAGGATGACCAGCCACACTGGAACTGAGACACGGTCCAGACTCCTACGGGAGGCAGCAGTGGGG
>OIFF01000044.1_pt1 | contig 138125 bp, 111 predicted proteins | sample 1581981 | NCBI WGS metagenome assembly OIFF01 (sample SAMN07501067, study PRJEB24779) | human gut metagenome | isolation source: stool | host: human infant | place: USA: Pittsburgh, PA
CTAGACATAATAAAAATCCTACTTTCGTAAACAGTACTTTATGTATTTTTACTGTCTACTTAAGTAGGACTATATCAAATTTCCGTTGCTTTTTATGTTATCTAAAACCCTTCTTCTTCATCAATATCCATTTGTTCTACATTACTTTCTAAAGTTCTAGTTGCTTTCTCACGAGCTACACGAGAGAGTTCTTGAGGTAATTCAAACTCTTGATTAGGTGCTTGAATATTTTGAGTATCAACTGTTTCGGGTGTAGATGATGGAGCTAGGATCACTCTTTGAGTTATTTCTTTATCTTTCAACTCACCAATATCATTTTTACTATTTACAGTTTTTTTTTCTTCAACAACTGGTGGAATTTCTGAGTTATTGACCTCCTCTTTTTGCTCAATATCCTCTGTTACCTCTTCTCTAATTGAAGTACTTTCTCTATGTTCTGTTATACTCTCGTTGACTAAGATTGTTCTTTTAACTGATGGGGAATCATCTTTTTTACCAACTGTATCATTTACATTACTATCAACATTTGGCACCTTAACATCCATGATTGCTTGCCATTCTTCTTCAGTAAAATCACTTTCATAGAGGTGGCTTTCAGACTCTTTTTGAGCATAATATTCTATCACTTCTGCTCTCCATAACTTGTATGCTTTTGCAATTTCCGGTTCTTCCTCTCCAAGCCCATAAACCTTATTGAAAGGTGTATGTGAGACAAAAGAGTCCTTTGAAATATCCATTTCAAAATGCGGAGATGTTGTCAAATAAATCATATTTGAGACTTCATCATCACTGACGATAACACCACCAACTTGGAATTTCTCTAGGTTATTTGCATCTCTAGCAGTGAAGTTATCTTCTTCTACTACTTCCTCTGAAGTCGCACTTGAGTTCCCTTGATTTCCTGCTAAGAGATCATCGTTTGCTGCACGTTTGGTTTCTTTAAGAGCATAATGTTTTCCTCCTGAACGTAGATTAATGAACTCTACAACCTTTGTTGAGGTTTGTTGGAAGGTAAAGGCATTACGATAAGACATCTTGATTGCATCAGCTCCAGATTCGCCAATAGAATCCCTAATTTGTTCGTCATGTTGATAAGCATGCATAACTGGAACATGGAACTTACGAGACTCATCTAAGAAGTTACTATCATTACCTGGCATCAAGTAACCATTCTTTTCATCTTCATAAAAAGCAAAGAAAGGAGACTTATCTGGAAGACGTCTTTGAGCAGCATTTTGCATAACTAATGTTACCATCTGTGCTACCATTCGAGACTTTTCTTTACCAAGAACACCTTTAGCAGAATTGACCAAAATCATTCCACCCGTTTTTAAAACAATATCTAAATCTTTGGTACTTTGAGAGAAAAATACACGACGGATTTCTGGTGAAGATGATAGGTCATCAATAACTGCTTTTAGACCAGACACGTTAGCATCAAAGGTATAATAATATTCCTCTGTGTACGAATTTAATTGATGAGCATTGATGAAATAATCATAAGAACTTTGGAGGTTTTCAAGTTTATTTCTTTCATCATTAAATGCGTTTATAGCTTCATGAACATTCTCTGGTCTAAGGATAGTATCAAAGAGTTGTTCGTGTTCACGATTGTACTCTGATTCCTCTAACCACTTTTCTTTTTCCTGCTCTAAGAACTCTTCATGCTTTTTCAACGTTTCTTCAAAAAGCCTTTTCTTTCGATTGAGTAATTGTTCAAAAACTGCAATATAGGCTTCAATCCAATCACTAGAACGCAACATATTTGAGAATTCAGTTAGTGTTGGAGACTTACCTTTTAACATGTAGTTTATTGGGGCATCTGGTATCAATGCTACCTCTTTAATGACCGTAATGATATTATCAGTAAGTTGTCCTTCTTGGTTAAGGAAGAAAGAAGAACCAGTCCCACTTGGATCACTAAATCGTTTAAATAAGTCTCGAACAGCCCCTTTCACCTGAGTAGTATCTCCATCCAAAATATTTATTGCACCAGTTCCTGGGTTAGTAGGATCTAGAGTCCAAATCATTTCATCAGGGAAGCCCATTTTATGAGCGTACTTAACAATTGTGCCATACATCGAACCTGATGGTTCAGTCATATAAATACCATTTGTAAGCTCTGCTGCATAACCATTGTTATACCACTGCTCCAACAATTCACGTCTTTTTTTCTTACGTTCAAACTCTGTGCTAAAGAATTCTTGTTCCAGTTCTTCATCTACTTTCATCAAATACTTACGATAGGATAATAGATAGTATTTCATATTTTCCATATCCTGTAGCATTGCTGGAATCAGAATTGTTGCCGATTTACCTGTACCAATCAAACCAAAGATAATAGTGTGATAAGTCCTCTCGTTAGCATGTAAAATCACTTGCTCTCCAGTTTTAGAGTTAAGCCCCATAACCAAATTCGCTTGACCTTTTTCATCTTGATTATGAACAATATTACTTAATACACTATCTTGGAAGTAACGTCCTCCTAGCCATTGCTCAACAAGTTTCTCATAGGTTTTTTCAGCAATCCCAGTCGCATAGCTATTGTAAAAAATAAGACCAATAGCTCCAATCGGAGTTAACAATAACAAACTGTTGAACCAGTCAGCTCCTATTAAGGGTTTTAGGGTATGATAACTTAATACAATGCCTGTCTGACTTCCATTTGGTATTGACCAGGGCATATATTTGAGATAATTATCTGCTACATCATACATACGATTAATGAGGGATAAGATAAAGTTATTGATTGTTAGTACATATAATCCAGAAGATATAAGTACTGCTGCTAGTGCTGCTCTTATAGCATACTTACCAATAATCTTCTTTCGTTCTGCTCGTTTTAAGGTATCATATTTTTCAAATAACACGAAAATTTGACGACTTGTAACATTACTGTGCCATACACCAATGTATAAAACTAAAGCCATATTAACGAACAAAAATATAAATAAAGATATAAATACCCAATTAGGCAAACGCCATCTAAAGATAAACATAATAATATTGAAAGCAAATAATCCAAAAGATATATGATATACCCAATCAATATATTTTCGCCAACAAAACAGTAAGATATCTATAGTTCGCTTACCATTTGTATAATAACGATTAAAAAATAATTTCAAGATCTTCCGCATAAAGCACCTCTCTAGTAAGCAAACATTTTTTTCAAGACTTCCATAAATACAACAATAGCAATCGGACTTATTATTCCAAGTCTAATGAATAGATTTCGTCGAGGTAAACTTGTTGTTTTCTTACCTTCTGTAATCAACCATTGATAGTGATATATGTATCCCTGTATGAAACCATATGCAGGTAATATTCCAACTGCTAGAATTTCTATTAGGGTAAAAGCCTCTACGAAACTAATCATAGACAAATCACCACTATGTGTGCCTCCCTTTGATATCATTGCGAGTCCATAGATGATGAAAATAGGGATAAATGTAACGATATATAAGAATAAAATTGATTTTAAGGCAAAATTTACTCCCATGATTTGTTTCTCTGGATTATTGATAGATTTAGCATAACTCCACCTACCGATACCTATAAAGACCAAGGTAATAGGTAAGACATAGCGAATAAAGACTATCAGATAATAGACAATAGCATTGATATTGTGATGATTCATGATCCCTCCTTGTTAAATTTTTCTGTTCCGAACGTAAACAAAAAGTTCCCATTTCAGAGGGAACTATATGCGACTCAACTAGTAAAAAATGTTGATAAGATTTTACTGTTCACACGATTCGGATAGAAACTATTGAAACGTGATTTGATACGAAACAGACATTTTTTCTCTTCCGTATTCTGTGAATTACTGCTCACTTCTTCAGTTTTTTTAGCCACTCGACGCCCCCTGCTATTTGCGTCTACCCAGCGATAATGAGCATCTTGAATAACAACTGAAATTTCATCTCCTTGCTTAAAAGGAACTCGATTTAAAGAACCTGAGTCCTTCATTTTAATTTTGATACCTGGAAAGTCAACCAACTCTACTGTATGTAGACTCTGTGGATCAAAACTGATGAATCGCACTTTAAACAATCGTCCTATGACTTTCTTATTATCAATCATCTCAATCAAAGCATCTTGAGGTGCTTCTTCGAGAACTTTCATATCTCCCTCGATACGAATATAGTCATGGATAATGTGACGTTCTCTTTGATTTGGACTTGGTTTTTGGGTATTGGCCCCAGTAATTTTAAATTCCACCCTATCAAAGACTGATACTACTTCGTCTAGGTTAACAAATGAAGAATCACACTCATAACTTACCCTATGTTTTGGAATAAATACCGTTTGTAATTTTTTGGTCATTACCATGATACCTGCATTGCTTCCATTGTTAATCACGGCAGATACAATACCTTCATGAGTACGTTCCAAGATATTTTTTCTATCTCGATTACGAGAAGAGTTATCTTTACTCTTTTCAATTTGCTGAAGAAGCTGGTAATTAGTTAACCACTCAGCTAACTCAATACTACCTTCAACAACATAGTTTGATGGGTTATTAATAGTTAGTTTATAATTGTCGATAGTTTGGATATGAATTTCAGTTAATTTGCAAGGGAAAATACGCCCAACCATTTTAAAGAAGTCTTTTGGTTGGCGGAAGCCAGATTCTGTTTGCTTAATATAAACTGTTGTTCCAGCAAGCTCTCCATTTTGGATACGCCCTACTAACATATCGCAGAATGCGACACCTTCACCGATAGGGCGACCATTTCTATTTCTCGGAATAAATGGCTGTGTTTCAAGTACATTCTCTACCACAACTGATACAACCTTATTAGTTGCTTGTTCTAACAAATACTCATCTTCAGTATTTCCAAGATCAATATATGGGAGTGTATAGTTTCGAATGATATCTGAAACTTCTTCTGGAGCACATTCAATTTCTGGTTGCTCAAACCATTGTTCTTGTTCATCTTTCCTATCTGCAACAACCAATGTTTTAAATTTTTGCTCCCCTAAACTAGCATAATGGACGTTCTCATAACCGTCCTCTCTTATAAGTTTAACTGCTTTCATATGTTTCTCCTTTAATGTCTTTTTTGACATTAAAAGCATAACAAAAAAGGTCACTACCTGTAAGATAGTGACCCCCCTTGACTTTTGTTAATTCATAGCGATAAGAAGCCCAACACCCAAGACTACAATTGGTGTAATTAAGGCGAAAATTGAAAAGATTTTCTTGGCGATACCGATGGTAACATATAAGAAACTCGCTAATGTTAGTAATAGAACCAAGATCATAAACATAATTCTCACCCTTTCTTCTGGCTCTGTTTTAATTATTATTATATAGATTTTTGATATCAATGCAAGGCTAGAGAGCAACAAATCAAGAGATACCTTTAAAAATCCATTATATTAACAAAAATATACTAAGATAAGTAATGAAGAAATTTCCGACCGGGTATAGTACTCACTACTTTTCTTTGTGATAAAGTAGTGATGTCTTGCTAAGTTGTGCTCTCTTTAGGTGCTAGATATCGCAACAAAAAACTGTCGAGACACCTGTTTTAGGTAGAATTTTATCAAAGTATGTGGGACGCTTGACGTAGTGTATTGAAAATGCAATCACTAAAATAAGGAATCATTCAAGACAAAAGAGATAATATCATGCGAGCAGTATTTGGAATTGATGTGAGTAAGCCAAGTTCAGAAATGGCTATTTTGGTAAATGGTGAGAAGGTTCGTGTCTATACCATACCCAATGATTCTATCGACTTCAATCATCTATTGGATGACTTGAAAACTGTCCAAAATCCTGAGAATTTCTTCGAAGTAACTGGACAACCTACTGTGCGCAAGACAGATAAAATTGACACTGAAAAAATCGCTCTATCTCAATTTGTCCTTAATCGTAAACCAACTTATTTTCAAGAAGAAGTCTATCAAAATCTGCGTAATTTAAGCTACTTCTATCAGAACCTGACCGGAGATATAGTCAGAGCTAAGAATCGTCTTCTTAAGGTTTTATAAGTCACTTGACGATTTTGACTTTCCATGACCCTAATTCCTTTGTGAGAGACCTCTTAGTTTAGCAAGTTTGGTATCCTTATAATTTTCAAATAGTTTCTGACGAAAACTTTGAAAATTATAATACTCTTCTTCATCAAGAATTATAGCCTTTGTCGTATCTAAAACTGTTTTCAATAATTTTCGATCATATGTTTGAAAGGCTCTAAATGCCAAATTGGGAAGGACTTTTGGATAGGGCTTGAAAAAATGTTTGAGTTTTTCTTTCACATGATAGTCATCCCAAAAATGTTCATGACTATTAATCCTAGTGCTTTTTGAAAAACACGTCTGGTTTATCCTTTTCCATTGTCTTAATTAGTCACTAAAATGGTTTGAACGGTGATTCCCAAACGATTATACAAATAATCTAATAACTCATCTCTTGCAATCTCATAATCAGTATGAATAATTTCGTGCTTATTAAGTAAGAATTATCGTCCATATACTTTTTGAGTGTCTATATGAATAAGAAAGTTTGACCAAATCGGTATTATGTTTCAAGTTAGCTCCAGAAGTTGTTTTCACCATAACACCATCACCCTCAACGTAAATAATCGTTGCTTTGATTTTTTGGAACCTGTTCCACCACAAAATACCGATAATGATTTTTTTCAGAAATCATTTGTCCTATTAATTTAACAGCCTTTAAAACAGTGTATTTAGTAATGTCTAGATGGTAAGATAGCTTAATCATCCGACATACTTGGCGATAAGACATTTCTGAGGCACATCTAACAAGGTGATATAATAATTCTAACGAACAACGCTGATATTTTCTTTAAGCCAAGCCATTCATCAACAGTATAACGTGTTTCATCACCTCTTCGTTAGTGGTTCCTGGAAAAGTGATTTCACCAAAAGTAAATAGTACCGTTCGCTCAATACTATCTACTCATTTACAGCCATTTATCCTCATAGTTGGTGCGTTTTGCTTATCAAAGTCAGCAATTTTCTTTATAAACATTTGCTTACACTGCTCATCACATCCAGTAACAAATCCCTTTTCATCATTTTTTGTACTCATAATAAAACTATATTTATCACTTTTTAATTTTTCAATTTCTTTATTATAACCATCTAAAAATACTATTCATTCTTAGTAAATAAATCAATTTACTCGTATCAGCTTGACCTTCACCTTAAATTAAAGGATTCAAGCAAATCTTCCTCAGTTACTTTAACTACCTCAACCTTTTTAGAAAAATCTGAGTAAATTGAAATAGCATACCCTTTATAACAAATAGTGTTAAATGTTGATTTCTTATTAGCTAAAGTATTGATTAATGATAAATCTTGAATCAGTCCTTTATTATTATATTTTCCAAAAGCTTCTTTTCTTGTCCAAATTAGTGAAAAAAGATATGACGAAGGTTCTTTGATAAGAATCTCTTTTTCTTTATTATTTAGAATATTTTCTACATCTGAGCATGTCATTTCAGAAAATCTATCAATTTTTTCTACGTCAACCCCAACTTTTCCAATACTAATTGCAACGACCACAATTGAGTTTGTGTGTGACAAACTTATATAAATATTATCGATATTACTGCAAACAGCACCAAAATTATTATGATATAAATGGATATCATAATAATTTTCTTTCGAAATTTCCCTCAAAGCAAATTTAATCAGTAATTCAGAACAAATAGATAATTTTTTATCTATTTGTTTAATATAACTATTTACTCTAATTTTCCTCGATATGGATAAGGAGTCAAAAAAATTACAATATTGCTTTACAGAATTGTTTGATAATTCTAGTAAATAAAGTTTTATATAATCTACCATATTTAATTTTTTTCTAAATCAAGTCTTGATATGTTTTTGAGTCATCATTAAAAGTAATAAATTAGCAATTTAGTCGTTAGCCCTCGACATCAAAAAGGAATTTACTACAATACTAAATACCATGATAACTCCAGAGATAGTAAACCACATAGCTAGTGAAAAAATTTCATTAGCTGGGGTAGTAATAATTAACCCTAGAGGCATAGCCAAAGAAATCAGCATTTGATAAAATGACATAACCTTTCCTTGGTGTTCTTTCGGAAGTGTACTCTGAAGATAAGTAATGTAAGGAATATTGGAAGTATTCACACCAATTCCCATAAATAGACAGAGAATTAGGAATAATAGTCCTCCAAAACTATCCTTTGGTAGTATTCCCGATAACACTAGTGCAATAGCAAAAAGACTTAACCCGAAAGTGGATAGTTTCAAGTGTTCTTTAACTTTCTGGCTAAAAATCCCTAATATTAAAGCCGCAATTAACATCCCCAATGTATAGGAAAATTGTGCTATTCCTGCAAGAATACTATCACCATTAAAAGTTTGTTTAACCATAAGTGGAAAAAGCATTCCCAAAGGCATATATAATGTTGTACAGATGAAAAACAGCTTTGTAAAATAATTCAATTTCTTATCAGATTTAAAAAAGTAAAAGACATCTTTAAAACTCTTAATGATGTGAAGATTGTTAGTATTTGGGTTACTATTAATCTCTGGAATTTTTGCTAAAGATACCGCAATGCAAGCAATAATTGCACCAACCAAGTCTGTCAATAATATCAAGTTAATAGGTAAGACACTAATCATAAAAGCGCCTAAAATAGGTCCTAACAGATTACAACCTGTATCGATGAATTCACTTATGCTGTTCGCCTTTGTAAGCTCATCTTTAGGTACTAATACTGGCATCACCGCTTTAATAGCAGGAATTTGGAAAGCTGATGCAATTGTCCTTAATCCTAAGGTAATGCATACAATAGCATAAGAAGAACGCCCACTATAGAAAAATAGTGCTAGAAAAACGGCCAATACCCCAGAAAATAAATCCGAGGTGATAATGACAAATTTTCTCTTTAATTTATCAACCAAAACACCTGCTAATGGCCCCAGTAAAACATTAGGTAAAAATGTAAATAATGCCGCAATAACCATTACATTTACTGATTTATATACATCCGTTAACCACCATATTAAAGAAAATTGTACTGCACTTGATCCTATTGTTGATACCATTTCTCCCAAAGTAATTGTGTAAAATGTTGTTCTCCATTTATTATACATAATTATTCTCCAATTATATTTCACCCTACAAACATGCCACCATTGACATCAATAACGGTTCCAGTAATATAAGATGACTCCTCTGAACATAAAAATTTTATAACATTGACTTGTTCATCTACTGAAGAGGGTCTATTTAATGGAATTTGTTTAAGTATATTTTTTCTTTTTTCTTCGGTATAACCCTCCCACAAATCAACAACTCTATTTGTCATTGTTAGACCTGGAGCGACACAATTTGCTGTAATATTATATTTCGCTAATTCAAACGCACACTGTCTAGTTAAACCAATTATTCCAGTTTTTGCTGCCGTAAAATCTACACCACCAAAAAATGTATATGTCCTCCCTGCCACAGCTGAGATATTAATAATTCGCCCCCGATTACTTTTTTTCAACATTGGTAGTGCTGATCTAATACAATTGAAGGGAGTTTTTAAATTAAAATTGATAGTCTCCTCCCAATCTTGATCATTAATATCCTCAATATTTTTAGAATGTAATGTCCCACCAACTATATTAACAAGACCAGTAATTACTCCATATTCTTTTTGGATATTTTTAAAGGTCCTCTCAACACTTTCAGAATTTGTCACATCACATTTAAAATAATGAATGCTTTTATTGCTATTTTTTTCCATACAGTCTATTCCAATTACTTCATAGCCATAATTCAAAAGACTTAATGCTAACTTCTCGCCAATTCCATTACAAACACCTGTAATAACAATTCTATCTGACATCCTATTCCTCCTTTAAAATTTTGAATTTTTGTTTTATTGATTCTATTAAAAAATTCACAATTTCACTATTCTTACAATAAAAACCAAACTTTCCTAATATACTACCACTACTACTACTACCAAAAGTAATATCTAATTCTGATCTTACCGTTCCATTGTGAATTAATTCAATAGATAAGAAATTTCCATCAGAAAGATTTATTGTTTTATTTTCTAGCTTAGCATTCCATGAATTAAATATTTGATTATATAGTTTCTTATGTCCCTTAGGTAGGTATTTTGAATAGTCTAACATTTGTCTTTGAGAAGAATCTAATAATGCTTCTTGAGTTATAAAAATTTTATCAATAAATTTTGTTTTTTCTGGGTAAGAAGTTAACACTGGTATGGTATTAGCAAAGGGCCCAACTGTATTAAGTTCTGTCAAAGAGTATCTATTAACGAAAGGGACTCCTGTTATAACTGTAGGTTGTTCACAAATTTCAGAAATAGAAATTTGGAAAAGTGAAAAAATAATTGTAAAATCAGTGACTCCTAGTCTTCTTGCTACCCTTCTTAGTTCATCTTCTAAAATTTCAAAATCTATAGTAATAGTTTTGCTTTTTCTACTCTCTAAATCATTCTTTATTGATTTGAAATAATTATTAAGTGAGGCTTTTTCAAAATATTCAGATTCAATAACAAAATCTGAGTATTTACTTCGCTTTTCTATGTTCAATAGCGAATTTTTATCATATAAAATAGCAAATTTACCTTTTTCGTAACAGTCAATAATAGCATTAATTATCAAATCAATAGATAATCCATCACATGTAAAAGTCCAAAAACCAATAAAAAAACAGTGTCTTTCCCCATCCCATTGATATTTTAATCTCAATCCATTTTGAAAAGGAGATAAATTTGGATTTACAAAATCTTGATCGGTTTCTCCATTAGCTAAAACCAGTTCATTTAAAAGACCCTCTTTTATATAAGACTCTGATGGTAAGCACATAACTAATTTATCATCTTCTATTTTCATACTAGAACTTAAAATTCTCACATGCGATAAAACTGCAATAATAGCTAACCTCATTTTCCCCAAATTAATTTGTGAAGAAAATTTTAACTTCACACCAGCATAATATGAATTTCCATTTTCTGAGTCTAGTACAGCCCCAGTCCACTTATCTCTCACGGTAAAAGGTGCGTCCAGATATGTATAGTTCGCTTCACTCATATTTCCTCCTAGCTAGTCGTAATGAATTTTTTATAATGTCTAATCCTTTCTCTGTTCCAATACTTTCAGGATGAAATTGAACGCCCTCAATGGGTCTAAATCTATGCCTTACGCCCATAATAATTCCTTCAACCTTTAGTTTTGCAGATATAATTAATTTTTCAGTTGTATCATCTGGTTCTTTAATGATTAGTGAGTGATACCTTACAACTCTAATCTCACTACTTATATTTTCAAAAACCCCCAAACCATCATTTACTATTGTAGAATATTTCCCATGACATGGCTCACTAAGCCTACTTAATTTAAAACCAAAAAACTCACCAATAGCCTGATGTCCTAAACATATTCCAAAAATAGGTTGGTTATCTGGCAGCATTTCCAAAATTCTAATATAACCTTTTGATTTTGGGGTCCCAGGACCAGGACCAAGGACAACTAAGTCTGGTTTGAAATCCTCATAAACTTTTAAAGGTTGGTCGTTAACCCTAATAACTTTAGTAACGCACCCTAGCTTTTTATAATAATTGTTTATCATATAGACAAAACTATCATAAGCATCAATTAGAAGAACTTTCATTTAAACTCTCCCTATCAAAAATATTAGAGAACGATTTTATCTTCTCTCCAGCCTCGTTCCATTCCCCTAACGGGCTAGAATCACTTACAACTCCTGCTGCAGCTCTAAGACGATAATCTCCTGGGCCACCAATAATAGATCTAATAATCAATGATAAAACTGCCTCATTACTATTAAAATAGCCACACGCACCTGTAAAAATTCCCCTATCAAATGCTTCTAATTCAGAAATTATTTCCATTGCCCTAATTTTAGGAGCACCAACCATTGTTCCTGATGGAAAATTTGCTTGGATTATGTTCAAAACATCATATTTTTCTAATTTAGTTTCAATCGTTGAAACGAGATGAGTTAATCTCCCATAATTCTCTTCCTGCATAAAATGTGTCACATCAATATTTTCAAAAATTCCTTTATTAGATTTAGCTAAGTCATTTCTTGCCAAATCAACCAACATTAGATGTTCGGCATTTTCCTTCGGATCGCTCGCCAATTTTTTATTTGAATTAGATGACTTTATAGTTCCAGCAATCGGTCTAACTTGAAGACTATTATTTTGAACCCTAATCATGACCTCAGGGCTTGATGCAATAAGACTTCCATTTTCAAAATCAATATATGACATATATGGAGCAGGATTATATTGTCTTAATTTCTTGAACACTTCTATTGGAGGTAATTTTGACATTGAAATTTCCTCTCTACAAAGTTGAACCTGGTATATATCCCCCTTTTTTATATATTCTTGAGCTCTTTTTACTGAATCAATAAAATCTTTTTTTGATGTTCTTTGTTTTAAAGGTTCAAAATCAAAAGTCTCCTCTTTAACTATTCTGGGTTTAATCTTTCTGGCTACCTTAAGAAATTCATTAACCCTAGAACTTTCACCATCTTTACATAATTCATAAATCTTAACTTCATTTGAGTTATCTCGATATTTAACTTGGTATTTATAAACCCTTAATAATAATTCAGGTTCATCTTTTGACACCTTCATATCAGGTAATTCCTCTATGAATCTTGCTATACTATAGCCTAATAGCAACTGGTATGAATAGTTATCTGGTATTGATAAAATTGTTAAAATACGACGAAGTTTTTCCCAAATATTAAAATAATTACTAGATAAGACTTTTTCACATTTCTTTTTAAAGGGTAAAAAACAGTCATCACAAAAAATACTCCAAACATTGTTAACTAATTTTATTTCAAATAATCTATCCAGCATAAAAACAGTTTCACAGCCATCAAGTTTACTAAATCCCCTAGATGTTTCAAATAATGCTGGAAAATCATATAGATTTAAAAAATGATCTACAGCTTCATCTTTGTTAGGAAAATCATTTAACGAGAGAGTATTAACCCTCCATTTTTTATTAGAATTCATCATTTCTAAAATCCTTAATACGTGCATACTTCCACGATACGTAAGCTCCTGTCTCTGTTTGTTCATCTAATTCTGTAACAACACTAAAATAAACTTCAATTCCAAAATAGGTAGAAAGTGATTCTTGGATAGTCCCTACATCAAGTAATTTTAGTGGTGAAATGATATCAACTTTTAAATAATCTGAATAGATACTAACTTCATAGCCATAAAGCATAGGTACTTTTTTCAAAATAGTTTTCTCAATATCAGCTGGTAGATACTCAACATTATTAATTTTAATAATATCATTTTTTCTTCCAAGCACTTCTAACCTCTTATCATATAGTTTTACAACGTCCCCAGTTTTAAATCTTATTAGTGGTTTTGCACCAGGAACTAACATAGTCACACACAACTCACCAATATTTTTAGAATTAAAATTTTCAATTGGAATCAATTCAAAAATATAATTAGTATCTGAAATATTGAGATTACCATCATCACTACCGGTTGCCAACGTATGCACTTCTTGCGAACCATATAGCCCATGTGTGCAATTACATAACCAGATACGTGAGATGTTTTTTAACATTTCTGATGTGCACAGTTCGCCTAACAAAAGAATTTGTTTAACTTTTAAATCTGATAGAGAAATATTTTTAGATCTATAGTAACGTGCTAAACTAAGGGCTATTGCCGGTGAACATATCAAAACTTTAATGTCTAATTTATTTATCAACTCACTAGCCTTTTCAATCCCAACCCTCGGGCTCTCTGGCCATAGTCTAACATATGGAATGGAAAGTTCCCTACAAATATTGCCATATGTGTCCCCAAATGCATATAATTCAGATGGTCCCATGATTGCAGTTAGGGCATTCATCCCCCCAAACCTTTCTTTATATAAATTCTTTAAAGCATATTTTACATATGCACCACTACAAATTACATCGAGTTTTGATCTAGGACAAGGAGTTGTTGGTCCAGTAGTACCAGTCGTTTCATAGTAAACTTCAACCTCATCAAGAGGCATACAGCAAATATCTAAGGAAGCATCTCGAAGCTCTTCCTTGGTAGTAAACGGAATTTGCTTTAAGGAATTAAAAGTATAAAATTGAGACAACTCTTTCCCTTTTAATTTTTCCTTATAAAATTTAGAATTCTCTTTTACGTATGAAAACACTTCAAATAATTTTTTCTTTTTTAAAGACAATACTTCCTCATTTGATAAATCATTATTCAAATATTTTGCAATATTATTTTTCCATTCCTTCATCTCGTCCCCCTTCTAATGCAATTTTATCAATAATTTCTGATATTTCATTTGATAAAATAATGTCTTGTAAAGAAATCTCAACACCTAAACTCTCAGTTAAGATTAAACTAATTTGCATTGCTGAAAGAGAGTCACCACCAATATCAATAAAATTATCCTGTGGAAGTATAATTTTTTGATTTAATTGTTCAGCAAAAATATTTAAAACTTCTCTGGTAATATTTTTATTATTCATATCCAATTTTCCTTTCATTCCATCCATTTCCCTTAATTTTTTTATATTAACTTTTCCGTTTTTTGATAATGGAAAAGCAGATAGTGTATTGATATTTTTAGGAATCATATACTTAGGTAGCTTCATTTTTAATCGTTGTTTCACTCTATCAATAGCCAGTTTATCATCTGATAACAGTGCTAAAGAAATTGTTTTAGGCTTACCTGTTATTTTGTCTTTAATAGAAAAAGCACAAGCACGTTCAACACCATCTTCCTCCTCCGCTACTCTTTCAATTTCACCAAGTTCAATCCTAAGTCCATTAATCTTAATTTGATTATCTATTCTACCAAGAATTTCAATTTCTCCATTTGGTAAATATCTTCCCAAATCACCTGTTCGATAACTTCTTTTTTGTGTTTTAGGATTTATCATAAATTGTTGATCTGTCAGTGTTTTATCACCGACATAACCATTAGAAAGTGAGATATCACTCTCTACAACCATCTCTCCTGCAACCCAATTTGGCCTATCTTCCCACCCTCCAAGTGTAACAATTTTATATTTTGAATTTCTCATTGGGGCACCATATACAACTGAGTTACAAAGAGAGCCTTCATTTTCGGAAATTTCATGAATTATTGACCAATTTGTCGTTTCAGTAGGTCCACCGCAAGAATAGATTTTTGAATTTGGATAGGATTTAATAATTTTGGGGAGTAAGTTTAAAGTAATCCAATCACCAGCCATAATTATGGTTTTCATGGAAGGTACCACGGAATCTCCTTGATTAATCATACATATTAATTCCATTAATGCAGGTACACAAGCCCAAAAATTAATATTATATTTATTTTGTAAAAATAACCAACTATCTGGATCTGGGCCTAAATCAGTTTTTGGGATAACAACACTCCCTCCATGGACTAGTGGACCAAAAATATCAAATACAGACATATCAAAATAAATTGCTGCAGTAGCTAAATGACGTGTGTTACAATTTAATTTAAATCTATCATTAACGTCATAGATATGGTTAATAACAGCTTTCTCGGGTATTTCGACCCCTTTTGGCTCACCAGTTGAACCAGATGTAAAAATAATGTACGGTGAGTAATTATGATTATGATTGGTGCAACTTGATAGAGTCGAGGCATCTATACTTTCAGGTTGTAGTATATTTTTATCGATTAAAATCTGATTTACCGGTATATCTAATTTTTTACTAGAAATTATAGTTTTAATATTTGCTTTTTTTAGAATATTTACTATTCTTTCATTTGGCAAGTCTGGATCAATCGGTACATACCCTCTCCCACTCAATACACAGCCATAAATAGATATATATTGAAGGCTACTTTTACTTAAAATAATTCCAATATAACATTCTGAAGATTCTGCTCTCTCTTTAATAATTTGTTTCACTCTCAAACTGCTTTCGACTATTTTTCTCCAAGAAAAACTAGAACCATCTTGTTCAATTATGGCAGTAGAACTACTATTTTCACTTAATCTTTTTAAAATTAGTTCGCTAAGGCTTACATCAGGTAGAGGTTTACTTGTAGCATTTATTTTTTTTCTAATCAGTATTTGTTCTCTTGGAAGTAAATTCACTTCCTTTTTGTCCCAAACCTCTCTGCTTACAGCTAACTGGAGTAGCAGTGTTTCAAATGATTTGAACATATCCTTAAGGACATCCTCTCTAATGACATTAGAGAGGTAATCCCATTTATAATAGAGCTTTCCCGCAGACTCTCTAATTTGTACGTCCAGCATAACTTGAGGTGTCTGAGAAACACCATAAACCTCTTTACCAAATAATGAGGAATCATGCCTACCTGGGTGGCCAATTAAACTTGTTAAAACAATGGGCATAAGCGGCTCTCTACCACTTTTGTTTATTCTTGCAAGTTCCCTAAGTACCTCTACCCCTGAAAATAATCTATGGTCTAAAGATTCCCAGATTTCTCTTTGCAAGAAAGCCGCCTTTTCTCTCAAAGTTTTATCTTTTGGTACAGTATAAGGGACAAGTAAGGTATTTGTAAAATCTCCAACTAAATAGTCAATATCCTCAGAGATGGGAAGCCTATCTGAAACAGGGAAATTTAAAGTAAAGTCTTCTTCTTCACCCCATAGCCTTAGCACCTCACATAGCACAAGAGCAACTATGCTTGACTTAGATATCTGCATTTCTTTTGAAATTTTATTTAGATTATTAACCTCATCACACCCCAAATATCCCTCAAATCTTTTAAATTTATGATTTGAGTCGACTTGATTTTCATATAATGGTAATTTAGGTGCTGGAGGTAAAGTAGTTATTTTTTTAAGCCAATATTCTTTATCCTCTAGGTAAGCATCAGTATTCTTAAGATTCTCTTTATAACTTACATACTCTTTAAAACTAATATTTAATTCAGGTAAATTATTTTCTGAGGAATTATATAAATCAATCAAATCAGGAATAATAACTTGAAAAATTGACCATGCATCTGCAATTAACATATCAATAACAAAATGAATACCATACTTATTATTAGGATATTTTGTAACTAAAAACTTAAATAGTGGCCAAGTAGTTGCACCTATTTCATTATTGGAAAATTCTTCTCTTATTTTTTTAATCTCAAACTTTAAGTTTATTTCATCTAACTGAGATAAATCCTTATAAAATATGACTCTATCAATATCATATTCATGAATAGTTCTCTGATTACCTAAAGACGTAATATAAACTCTAAGCATTTCATGTCTTTTAATCAAAGTATCCACTGAACCTTTAAATTTTTCAAAATCCAGCTTTTCAACTTCCCACTCAAAATAGCCTTGGCACCCGACTCCTCCATATTTAAAACTATTACCACGGCCAATCCATAATGATTGTTGACTCTCGTTTAGTTTAAATTCTTCACTATTATCATTAGAATTTAAAAATTTATAGGGGTTAGTTAATTTTTTCTTGACAGATGAATTAGATGAATTCGCCAAATCCATAAGAAAGCCAAGCGTTGGGTTTTCTAGAAACTCAGACATTTCAAGAGTGTATCCATATTTTTGAGAGAGTTCACCAAACATTCTCATCAGCTTCAAAGAATCACCACCAGAATAAAAGAAATTTGACTCTAAATTATCTGAATCTGATTTTGTCCATTTTAACCACTGCTTCTTAAGAATACTTGAAATTGAATCTTCCTCATTTTGTATATTCTCGTCCTTACTATAAATTTGTGCCTTTAGGTTATTATAATCAGTTTTATCATTAATATTTAAGGGAATATCCATAAAGTGTATAGTATGTGGAATATAAAAATTTGGTAAATTTTCTATAATATGAGAAAGTATCCTATTCTTAATATTATCTTTCTTAGAATCTTCTACATCCGACTCAACAATCAAATGTAAAAACTGTTCATCCGAATCATCAAATACACAAGCTGCCTTTCTTACTTCAGGAATTTCAGTCACTGTAGACTCTAATTCTAATAAATCAACCCTATTCCCCCTAATTTTCACCAACGAATCCATCCTACCTAAGATAATAAAATTACCATCTGCATCAACCATAGCCCTATCTTTTGTAAAATACTGCTTATCAGATAAATCATCTAACGTATTCTCTTTAAAAACTTCATTGGTAGCTTCAATATTATTTAAATATCCTTTTGATAAAGTCTTACCTGTTATAACCAGTTCTCCACTCTCACCAAATTCAACCTTATTTCCGTGATTATCTACTACATGTAAGCCAACTCCTTTAACTGGTTTACCGATTGTGGGAACAACACCGCCTATATTTGGTTTTAATTCAGATATAGTTACCACAGCTGCCTCAGCAGAACCATAAACATTTAAAACCCTATATTTTGTATCCTTAGGTGGAAAATTCTTGCACCTTTCTCCTGCAATCATTAAACATTTTAGATAAGGTAAATTTATATTAAAACTCCAAATAGTTTCTGCAACACTAGTCATAAGAAGGGCGTTTGAAATTTTATTTTCCATTATCCAATTTGATAATTTAAAAATATCTTTACTAACTATCTCATTTGGAATAAATAATTCCCCGCCCGCTGCTAAAATAGGAAGTGGGTCAACTTCAATCATCCCATATCCTGGAGATGTAAACCATGTTCCCTTTACACCTCCATTTAACTTTGCATGCTCTATAATGGTATCTATAGTTAAATCCATTCCATCATAAGACAAGCAAACAGATTTAGGACTACCAGTTGACCCAGAAGTACTAGATATAAATGCTATTTCAGTTTTCCTTTTTAAACTATTTGGTAACTGAGTATCAGATGATGTTTTTTCCTGTTCTTCAAAAACCATTTCCTGAAAGATCTTACATGTACAATTTTCATTATTCACAACAAAATCCGGATCAACTTCCTCAAGGAAGGAATTAATTCGTGATTTTGGAAGAGTCGTATCAATAAGAATAGTTGTGTAACCTAATCTTTGGATAGCTATTAAGACTACAATATATTTCCAACCCTTTTCAAGATTTATTGCAATTTTTTTATTTTTTGAAGGGTTTTTAAATTTTGAACTCAAAATTTTCATAAAGTTGCTAGAGTAGCCCCACAGTTCATTATAAGTTATCCTTTTTTTACTATTCTCATCATAAATTGCAAGTGAATCTCCATTTTCTTTTATATTTAATGCTATTCTATCTATTAAAGTTTTCCTTTGATTGTCCATTATTGATCCTCCATTCAGATTTTTTAGTTAAGATATTCTTTAATAGGATATTTATTACAGATTTTTTCAACTTTATCTTTAACCTCTGATAAGTCACATTTTTCTGTGAATTCCTTATCAGTAGTAGGAATAATATTCTCTAAAACTTCACATAAAAGTCCAACAATCTCAATACATCCTTCCTTATCAATATTTCTTTGAGCTAAGGCACCAACTCCAATTCTCAACCCACTCGTTACGGTTGAATTTCTTGTTTCACCAGGCACCCTATTCTTATTCACAATAATCGAATATTTCTCTAATGCTTTCTCAGCAATATATCCTGTAATATTACCGTGTAATTTAAGTAAAATTGTGTGATTTTCACTTTTACCACCTATAACTTCAAGACCTCGTTTATTAAATTCTTCCACCATAGAATTTGCAATTTCTCTAATTCTATAAATATATTCTTTAAAGTCTTTAGATTTAGCTTTTTGGAATGTGACTGCCTTAGCCGCAATAATATTAACTGCGGGTGCACCTTGCATCCAAGGAAACACTGCTCTCTGTAGAGCCTTCCTAAAGGTTATACTTTTCCCTGGAACTAATTCGTCTGCATCTTTCCCAGATAAAATTAGACCTCCCCTCGGACCAGCAAGTTGTTTATGTGTACAAGTTGTAGTCACATGAGCAAAATTAATTGGGCTATTGTGATATCCAGCTACGACTAGACCAGCAATATGAGAAATATCAGCTAGTAAGATTGCATTGACCTTATCCGCAATTTCTCTAAATTTTTGAAAATCAATTTCTCTTGAATAAGCGGTGGCCCCACAAATGATAAGCTTTGGCTTGATACTCAGAGCTAAGTCCTCAACCTCTTCGAAATCAATTTCCCCATCAGATTTTGTATGATAGCCCACTGAATTATAGTATGTCCCTGATAGTGTTACTGTACTTCCATGTGTAAGATGCCCGCCAGAGTCCATATCCATTCCCAAAATTGTATCTCCAGGACTTAATAATTGTGAAAGAACTTCATAATTAGCACTAGATGCAGAGTGAGGCTGAACATTTGCATAACTAGCACCAAATAGCTCACATGCACTATCAATTGCGATTTGTTCTACTAAATCAACATTTTTACATCCTGCATGATATCGAAACGTAGGACTTCCCTCAGCAGTAACATTAACTAGAGCTGATGACATCGCAGCTAGAACCTCGGGACTAACAGCGCAACAAGATGCCACGAGAGAAAGTGTTTTTTGTTGTCTTAAAACTTCATTATCTAAAATTTCACAGATTCCAGCATAATTTGCGCTTAATTTATCATATCCCTTTAAAACCAATTCTTTTTGACTATTAATTAACATAAACTTTACCCCACTACTTATTAATTTAATTTTATAGTATTAGCCACTATATCAGCATAATCATTTATAAAATAATGCCCTGCATTTGGAATCTGCACAACATTAGAAATACTAATGTACTTTTCCCACTCCTCAACTATTTTTTCTAAGTTAGATGTAACTGGGTCACAGGTTCCAAAAACCAAGGTTGCTTTTGACTTATTTCTATCTCTTAAGATACAGCTAAATGATAAGATTGAAATTATATGATCATGTCGTCCTTTTTTTAGCATTCTACTAATTTCATTACTATTCAATCCCTTCAATCCACCTATTTCATGTAAGTAATCCTCCCACTCACCATCTGTCGTTTTCTGAAATTCTAACATAGCATTATATGGATAAGAAATAGGAACAGAAGCAGCTAAAAACAGTTTTACTTCTATCTTTGAATTCAATACTTTTTCCAAATAAAGGGCAAGTGCTGAACCTGCACAATGTCCGTACAATATTACCTCCTGAAATCCCATTGAAATAATTTGGTCAGCCAGTTCTTCCACTGCTTCTTTAAATACCTCATCAGTGGTTGTACCTATTTTATTAGTATCCACACCGTAAACCGGAATACTGGTAATTAAATCACTAAATTTTTTGTAAACTGATACATCACCTCCTCCGTATGGAATTACTACAATCGCTATTTCTTTAGTCGCTACTTCATCACTATTTAATCTAATTAACACATTATGATCAATATCACCTTTTTCAATCACTTCAAAAAGGCTATCTACACTGGGATTTTTAAATATATCAATAACTTTGATATCTAAATTTAATTCATGTAGTAATCTAATTGCATCAAAAGAATCACCTCCTAGATCAAAAAAGCTATCATCCAACGAAACCTCATCATTTTTTAAAACTTTCTTAAATTTCTCTAATAAATAATTTTTAGATATATTCATAATTTTTCTCCTATAATTCTTTTAAAATCTTTTTTACCTCACTAGGGAAAGAAAAACACCCTTCAAGTTTTAAGAGCATTTTAAAATTATCGAAACTAACTCCCACTGGAAACCTAAAACGGTCGCTCTGAACTTCAAAAAAGCCAACTGAATGTAATGAATCATTAAAATATAAATCTGTTTCATAACAGATTAACAAAATTTTATTATATTCTATATCGCAAGATGCAAGTAACTCCAGGGATTTATCTATATTCAATTTTTGTTTTGCCATAAATGAATATGGCAACAACCCAGTCATCATTCCTAAAGCTTTTTTGTAGCTTCTTCCTCTCCAATTTTTTGATACAGCCATCACGTCCCCATCTATATAATTATGAATTTTCAGTATTTCAAATAAGCTTTGAAGAGACAATTCATAATCTAAATTATTTACATTTAAGATAAAGTTGCTCCATTCACAATTTCTATCCCATTTCATAAGACTTTTAAATTTAATAGGTTCAAGAAAAACTGTTTGTAAATTGTCAGTTTTAGAATATTTTTCTCGATATCTAGATTGATACTCAACATATTTTTTATACTGCTTTTTACCAGATAATAATTGATTCTTTAATTTTAAATAATCCCCATACATTGCATATTCAGTAATAATATTTTCCAGTTCTTGCATAGTATAGTCATCTGCTAAAATATGGTTGATGGAAATTGTGATACTTGGTTCATCAAAATTTCTGTTAAAATGAAAAACAAATAGACTTTTTTGGCTTATAATTTTACTCTCATCAAAATCCAATTGGTCTTTAGAAAAACTATTTGAATACTCAACTGCTACAAATGGTAAGTATTCCTTTCCCCACCCTAACCTTACTATGTCATAAAACAATGAGTTTTTTATTGAGGAAGTAATCTTAATTTTTTTAGATACAACTAATGATCTATTCTGCAGCAAACTATAAGCAATAAGTTTTTTAGCCTCAGCACTATAAGTATTTTTTAAAAAAAGATTATTTAACTCCATAAGTTTCTCCTATTAATAAGATTATGTAAAAACTAGTGTTACCTATAACAATATGGATACTTTAAATATATACGATTGTTCACTTTGTCAATAATTTGTTTACTACATTTATTTTTCTCATAGTCATATCCTCACCTAAGAGTCTCTCTAAATAATTAGTATTTAATTTTTTGTGAGTAGCTGTCCGAGGTAAGTATAGATACAAACAATCATCACCTACAAATATCTCTTCTTCACCATAATCACCTAAAATTTTCTCAAGTGGTAACTCATTAATCTTTTTTTGACAAAATACTACGTGAACTCTTGAATAGATATAGTTACCGTTTCTAAAAGGATTCTTATCTACTACTTTTCTAAAATCATCTTTAGTCTTTGTTATAACTTTTAAATCCGCACCAATCTTCTCTTTTATAGTCTTATTGATAAGCCTATTAATTTCGCATATTTCCAAACTAGTTTCTAAAATGATATTTCCACTTTGAATATAGGTACGGACTTTGTTAAAACCTACATCTTTCAGAACTTCCACTAAATATGACATTTTGGGGATTGAGTTTTTCCCTCTCGGTGTAACTCCCCGCAATAAAACTATATATTCCAATGTTTCCCTCATCAATCGCTAATAATTCATTATATTTTTCATACTTAATCAAATAATATCCTTGATTCATGTATTAAACAATAGTAAATAAATCAGATTTTCACCTCTCTTATTAACTAAGTCTTTAGATTATCTAAAGACTTAGGCATATGCCTAAGTTTTTACCCAACAATAATAATAATGTCTAAAATAATTAACAAAATTGATAAGATTTTTAATATTTTTTCCATCTTGCCACCCCTTTTCTTTTTTATTTATTGTATAATGAATACAAATCTTATAAATTTTTGTTGGGAAAGCGGGAATTTTTATGAAATCAATGCTTGGTAAAACACTTAGGAAAGTTCGGAAAGGAAAACAAGTTAGTTTGTGTTCAATTGCAGATGAGAACCTATCTAAATCACAAATTTCCCGATTTGAACGAGGAGAGTCTGAAATATCTTGCATTCGCCTTATTAATATTTTGGAAAAATTACACGTCTCTTTGGATGAATTTTTAATTTTATATGATAACGATTATGCTAATAAAAAAACATTTGCGAACTTAGTGCAGCGCATCCGGAGAGATTATTCATCACAAAATATTGATAAAATTACGACATTACTTTCAGACTCTTCAGGCTATACTTTAAATTCATTTGAAAAGACAATGATAAAATCAATCGTACACACACTGGATGACAATATTATTCCAACAGAGGAGGAGCTTTTTCAGCTAACTGACTATCTCTTTAAAGTTGAAAAATGGGGTTACTATGAAATAATTTTATTAGGTAATTGCGTAAGAACTATTAAATATAGCTCATATTTCCTTTTAACAAAAGAAATGCTAAAAAATTTTATTTACTCGTCCTTAAATAACAAAAATAAGAGACTTGTTACACAACTAGCCATAAATTGCTTAATTTTAAGTATTGATAAAAAAGAATTTCATAATTGTGACTATCTAATAACCAAAATAAAGAAACTTTTAGAGGGTGAACTTAATTATTATGAACAGACTGTTTTTCTCTATGCCACTGGTTATTTTGAATTTATAAAAAACTCAGCTAATGGAACTAAAAAGATGGATCAAGCTATCCAAGTGTTTGATATTTTAGGGGAACTAAAAATTAAATCTCAATACATAGAACATTACAATAAATTTGTTAAAAAGAGCTGATGTATCCTTATTTAAAAAATTTTTTTTAGACTTCAATCTGCTCTAAATTCAGGGATTTTCACATTTGTTCTGTAAAGTAAATATGATAACTAATAACATTTACTTGAACTCATACTCTAGAGCTTCACAAGCAGTTCTGTAAGCTAAACATTTTCGTGGTCGGTGATTGATATCATATAAGGCCTTGTTCAAAGCCTCCTCAGAGATAGTGGCTAAATCTGTTTTCTTTGGAAATTATTCTCTTAGTAAGCCATTTGCGGACGCCTATTCGTCTCTACCAGAGGATAGCAGTTAAACTCTTTTCCCCTGTCTGAGATGAAGGTTTTAAGAGCCTCTTTTGGAAATAGCTTAAAAAGTTATTAGATGGCTGAAAACATGGATTTGGCTGTTCTGTCTAGTATCATAAAAGCTAAGTAAAAGCGTGTTTTTCTTTCCAGCAAGGTCACTAAACAGTCCTTGTTTTGCTTTTGTTCAAGCTGATAGCGGCCACAAATCTGTTCAGGAGACCAGGAGGATTTTAAACCATACTCAATTTCCTTTTTAAACTTTGGTGTCAAACGAGACTTCCGACATTTTTGCTTCGCCCTTTGGTCGTACTGTTTCTTTGCTAACGCTTCTGAATAACAATTTTGGTATTGTCTTAACTCCCTTGAAATAGTTGACTTATGGACGCCAAGTTTATTTGCAATTTTGCTATGAGTTTTTTTGTTGCACTATATTTTACGATTTATCTAAAAAATAAACTAAAAATTATTCAACTTTTTCTTGGCGTTCCAAACGTTCTTGTTTGTGCTTTTTATGTTAACTTACTAACACGTACCCACTTCCTAAGAATACATTGGTGATAAGGATAACTACCATAGGGCTTAATTCATGGCTATCGACATCTTTGACAACATTCAAAATCAAGCTAGGTGGTTGGGAATAATAGTTATTATGTGATAATTTCTTTTCTTCAGAGACTTTTTCAATAACTTCTTCTGATGGTATTAAATCCTTACTTTTGTCATCAAAAGACTTAACTTAAAAAATTTCTAAGCTGTCAATATCCATAACAAGTTCTAAGTTATCAGTCATTAGTTTGTGTCCTTTCTTTTTAGTTTGAAAACAGAAAAAAGGATGAATGGATTTCTCCGTTCCTCCTTGTTTTTTTATGTTACTTTAAGTCCGTTTCGCTCCGAAGGTGTGAAAAATAAGATAGCAACCTTAGAATAACTACTGTCTTATCATATTTTTTACTGAAAGCTTTTAAAGACTTGATAAATGGTAAAAAAAGAGGCTATAAACCTCTTTTTCTTTTGTCCAAACGCTTACGCTGATTCTTATTGTAGCATAAAACATTCTATAATCAATGTTAGTAATTACTTGTGGCTGTACCATCTAAGTAGTTAATATTAGCATTCTTTGAAACGTTCTGAAGTGTGACCGAACTCACAATTCCATCACTCGTTGCTAATCCTTCTTCTGATAGTTCAACTCCATTTTGTGTCCCATTTTCATCAAAGGATGTCCAGTAAAGCGTTACAGTCCTAGGTACTAACTCATTGTCAGTATAGTTTGCAACAACACAATAATCTAAGTACATATTTTGGTTTTTCTTCAACCATTTAGCTAGTGCATTTTCGTAGTATAGCATACCGTTTGGATTATTAGTATCCGTTTTACTATCAGACATCGTTCCCGCATTCAAATAGCGTGTCATAGGTACTAGATTTTTTATTTCAGAATTCAATCCAGAAAACTGATAACCAATAAGATGGCCACGATTCATCAGATAAGCTTTTTTGACTTTTCCAGACTCATCTTCGTACTTAAAACGATAATTATGCCAACCGACTGGATCAACATTAATTTTACTTTCCCTATCATCTTGTGGTTTGTCCGAGTACTTTAGTCTGATGTGACCATATGTTGCTCTACCAAGACTATCCAAATCTCCATTGACCATTAGCTTATGGTTTTCAAAAGGCAATGGACTATAGCTGAAAGCATCAGACTTTACACCACTTGTTTTAGAAGAACTGTTTCCTGTTTCCGAAGATTCTGACTTGGGAATAAATCTCCCAAATAATTTTCCGACATCACTTGAATTGGCATGCTCTCCTTTACTAATAACATTAAAGCCACTAGATAAAATACCAGGTACATTAATTCCTTGGGACATACCATATCCAGCTATACAAAACATAACAACAATAGCTATCGGTATCCAAATCAGACTGACAAGACAACCTCTTTTTTCATTGTTTTTTCTAAGCATAAGACCTCCTTAATTCTCTATAAATTCATTATAGACTTAGGAGTCACTATTCGTAACCCAGTGACATAAAGAAGGCCTTAAGTGGCCTTTTGACTAATCTTGAGACAAGTTCACACGTTCAATCAATAAATCTTATAAGGTGATTCTTGTCTAAACTATATCCTTGTATTTCAGCAACTTTCTTAATATCACCTGTCTCTTTATAAACAATAGAGGCGTGGCTGTCTTTTAAAATGCTAGGAGTGATCACCTTACCATAAGCATGTCCAATGTTTTTTGCTAAATGACCTATTGTATTTCTCCCCATAGGCTTTTTCAACATGGTTAAAAATAATGACGGTATAGAAGGGTCTAAGTCCCAGCGTCCACGTCGTTCCTTAACAAATGGAGCTATGTAAGGAATTGTGAAAGGAAGAAAACGAATAAACTGTTTCTCGTTGTTCCTAACAACCCAAATTCCTTTTTTACGCAAATCAATATCCCTAACTGTCAAGTTAACAACTTCTTGAGTACTTGCTCCAGTACCAATTATGATCGCAAATATAGCAATATTTCGCTCTTTCTCCTTTTCCCAATTATCAGCCTTTTTCTGAGTTGGTAGAGTTGTAACGTAACTGTTTGCCATGAAATCAAGCAAACTTTCTAGCTCTTGCTGCGTATACAAAATAGTCTTCTTCTTTGATTCGGAATATATTATGTTGTGGTAACTCTCTTTGTAAACTATCTTCCATTCATTAAACACGTTACGATAAAATAACGGCATTCCTCTCTCAATTGTAAAGGAGGTATTCGTAAGATAATTCCAAAATGCTGCTAAAGTATAGAGAATAAATCTTTTTCCTGCTGGTTTCAGACGTAAATTTGCCAAATAATTTTGAACAAATTCTCGTGGTAATTTTTCTAAGTCTGTCAATGATAGGGAAACAGCCTCTTTATCAATCGTAATTGCATAGCTATTTAAAAATTTCTGGATCACTGACAAACGTTCAACCATTTTGGGAGAAGGCTCTTCGACATCTACTTGAAGGTAAAATATATACTCATCTATAATATCTGGTAATTGCCTTCTAAGTGCTAGATATTTATCTTTCGGTTTTGACATGATTCTCCTCCTCTCAATAATGATAGCAATTAACTACAAGTTTACCAATTATATTTTAGACCTATTATATCATACAAGATTGCATGTTGATTTTAGATTTAACTAGTAAAAAATTTTCTAAAACAAAATAGCGATACATCGTGTATCGCTATTATATATATAATATATTTTCAAAAACATATCTGAAGTTATACTTTAAAATAATCAAGTATCTCAGTCAAGAGTTGTTCACTTGTCTCTTCAAACCGGCTATCAGACAGTGACTCTAAACCTTTATCTTTAAGTTCCCACAGCTTCTCTTGTAACAGTTTCTCTGCTAAATGTTTAATATCCGCCTTATTATCTTCGTCAGGCGTCTTTGAGAGTTCTATTTTAATTGCTGATTTAACTGCGACTACTACTAGTCTTAAACGGTCTTTGTCATCCGTTCCATTTTCATAGTTTGGCTCAGACCAGTCTGGAACACTTGAAGGATGATTATCCTTATTAGTTGGGTGACTATCTCTCAAGTCTGAAAGCTTTGTGTATCCCGCTACTTCCCATTTATTGAGCAATGTTCTTGTCCAACCAAAAGTACGGTTTGCATCACTTCCTGTTCTTTCCAATGCCTCAATAACAAGTTCATGGTCCATTGTTTCAAGCCAACGTTTGAGTTGATTTTTATTATTGTAGTTGTCAGCTTTGCTCCCTTTAGGAAAAACAGTGTAGAATTTCTCCATGACGATAGCCATCTTACGTTTGAAGTCTAACTCCTTCTTCTTCTCAAAGGTAATGACTTTATCGTTTGTTGCAACAATACGTCTCAAATCGTCATCGAACGGTTTAAACCTAAATATGTAGTGGGTAATTGATTTTCCTTTTTTGATTCGCTCTACTGTCAAATCTTGAATAACAGGAAGTCCATGCTCATCAACCAATAGCGTATTGATTTCATCCATTGCTTGCTGCAGCTTAGTGCCTTTCGAACGAAGTAAACTTGGACTATCCAAGATCAAAACTTCTTGCTCTAGTTCTTCAGCTGTATCTTTTACAAAACCTGTTTTACGCCAGTCTGCTAGATGTCTAAATAATCGTTTAGAATACTTACTCTTCAATAGGTTATGGTAATCACGTCCATACTGAATGTACTTAGCTTTTTTACCCCACTCTGGGTTGTTAAAAAGGTCTTTAACTGTACGTCTGACCGCTACTTTTACTTTTGTTCCATCTTCTGTAGTTACTTCATCATATTCAGTATATTCCGCATCAGACAAGTGGATTTTAATGAGTTTATTTTCGTGATCTACTCTAAAGGTCTTGAAAAGTGGGATGGAGGTGTATGAGACTACCTTACCATCGACAACCTTTTCGGGATGTCGATATACAATTTTAGTCATTCTTTCCTCTAGTTCCTCAACTGTAGTTTCAAATCGCTTACCAGTCCTAGGAACAATTTTTTGTTCCCTAGAACTGTAAAATGTATTTCCTGCTAGCATTGCCAGACTCGAATAAGAAAATATTGCTGCTTCGTTTTCATCATAAACGTCTCGCAACTCACCAAATATAGAATAAATCATGTTTTCTTGAAGAGGAGAAAGGTCTCCAAGTTGGAACATTTGGGTAAACTTATTATCATATTTGATGATCTCTCTGAACTCTCTATTCTCTACCAAATGCTTCTACCTCTCTTAGTTCATTCATCATACATTTTGGTTGTATTTTAAATAAAAGTAATTATTTTACTATAAGCTAATTACTCACTGCAATATGTGACAGGGTATAAATATATTAATTTACAACCCTTTTGTATGACATTATATCACTAATATTCTGATTTTCATAGTATTTTTTAAAATTTACAACCATTTTGTAGGATATACCTGCAATTTTATATGACATACATGCATTTTTGTAGACTTAACATACAACTTTATAGGACATACATACCGTTTTGTAGGATACGCCTGCAATTTTATATGACATACATACATTATTGTAGACTTAACATACAACTTTGTGTGACTTTCATGCAAAGTTATATGATATACCTACCAATTTGTAGGATATACATACAGTTTTATATGATAAAGGTAGGATTAGCTCAGTAATAGCAAGGGTTTCAGGAGTTCTACTACTTAAACTATAATTAACTACTTAGTTACTATTATTAACCACTTAATACTACTTAATACTATTTAAACTATTATTACTAAATGTTCTTAATCATAATTGAAACCATTAAATTAAAGAAAGTTCTTTAAAAAAAGTTACAACTAATATAAAAAAGAAAAAGTGTAGAAATACCTACACTTTTGTATGATATAAAATAAAGTTTTCCTACTTAAAACTCATCTCAGTTTCTACCAATGTGTTAAACAATTCCTTTTGTTCTGGGTCTAGAAGTTGGTACACATGGTCTAACATTTCAGTGAATAGCTTATCAGATCCACCGCGTTTAGGATAATTGCCATTTTCTCCTTTAAGGTCTTTTTTGTTTAAAACAGCTCTTAGTGCAGAAAAACGTGACATTGATAATTGTGTCATATTGAGATTTGCACGTGATTTTTCTTCCACTGTTTTAGCTGGTTCCAGTTTTGTAGGAAGTTTGTTTTTTTCTTTTTTCTGAGTGACATTGTTTACTTTTTTAGGGGCAACAGCAGCTTTTTTTGGTTCTACACTTTCTTCTGTTAGATAAGCAATATCATGCTTTTCCTTAAGTTTATTAATTACTACTTCTTCAATTTCTTTCCCTTTAAAAAAGCCTTCAAATAATTCTTTAGCTGTTGTTCGGTCATTTGATTCAACAGCTGTTAAAAGGTTATTAAAATTTCTTTGTTGGATTGTATTAAGCTTTTTCGCCATTGTGTTCTCCAATCGTCTTAATTAGTTCGTTCATAACATTTGTGATTTGTTTTTTAGGGATGCTATAGCCACTATTTGTGAAAACATTTGCTTGATTAGCAATCATATCTTTGTATTGTTTATTATTAAACAAGTATTGGTCAAAAATCTTGGTATTATGCTCTTCAGCAATTTCTTCAAGTTCTGCTACTGCTTCTCTTGCTTTGATTTGTTTAATTGATTTTTTACCAAAGCCCGGCCCTTTATCAACCTGTGTTATAACGATTCCAGCTATAACAATATCAATTCCAAAGAAAGAGAACCCTTCTTGAACAGCTTCAATATCTTCGATTGTATCTTTTACACCTTCAACACCAAACTTATCAGGTGTTGTAGGAATAAGAACAAAAACTTTCGAATTTGTAAAAAGAGTACTTGTTGTAGAAACACCAAAAAAAGGAGGTGTATCAAAAAGTACAAAATCGTAGTAGTCATTGATATCTTGCACAACATTTCTTAAACGAAAATCTCTATCTTTTAGTCCTGATGCTTCACTCTCCCAGTTTTTCATTAGTTTACTTCCAGGAAGCAAATCATAACCGTCAACTGGCACAATGGCATCAGCTACTTCTACTTCTTTTTTTAGTACTTCATAAATTCCTTTATGTTCGTCTGCGTTTACTCCTGCCGCTGTAGTAAGATTGCATTGACCATCAAGATCTCCTGCACAAGTTTTATAGCCAGCGTCTCCTAGAGCTTGAGCCAGTAAATCACATAATGTTGTTTTTGAAGATCCTCCTTTCTCGGCCATCGTTATAACTGTATTTGCAACCATATAAACTCCTTTCAATCCATTATGTACGATACACTATGTATAACAAAACGATACATATAATTAACTATTTAAAGTATACCATATAGAATTCTAATAGCAAGTATTATGTAAGATATATCGTAAATAATACAAGATACACTATGTATAGTACATAGCGAATAATTGATAATCAGATTTTTACGCACTAGTTGATACATAGTGCATCGTTTACTATATACTATTTTAAAAAGAAAGCATATAACATATTACCAAAATTATATATGAATAATGCACGATACACTATGTATTATGTAGGAGAAAATGTCGATACACTATGCACTACTCTAGCATATATAATACATAGTATAATGATATATAGTGTATCACTTTATTCGATATTATATTCTAATATTACACACTACACTATACATAATCTTACTATATATTGTAGTGTAAAAAACAAAACTTTTATAGTGTACTATACACGATGTATGATACATTGTTAGATAATGTATCCCTAGGTAATATATCGTATATCTTACATCTGTTCTTTTAATATAATAAATAAGAATAATTGTATTACAACACGATACACAATACATTATGTAGGTTGTATAATGTATAGTACAATCTATTATCGTATATAGTAAATAATAGATGATGTATATTGTACGATACATAAAAGAACTATATATGAATATATTCTTATAGGATAATAAGTTATATTTAAAATTAGTATAAATATTGTTCTAGGTAGTTTACTATACAAGATACATAGTTTAACAATGTATCTTGTATTTCTTTTTTCATGACGTTTATACTTCGCTTATTACGATTGGTGTACTATACATAATATGTTGTAAACGACATACTATGTATAGTATATGATGTAATGTAAAGTAGTATATAAAGTTATAATTTCGAATAACGATAAACTTGTAATGTTAGTTGCTCTTTGCTATACTAAAGACATAAATTGTTTAATTTATATCTTTTTTCACCACCTCAAATGGTGAACCTTTGGTCACGTGACTAAAGAAAAGAGAAGCATGGAGGAGGAGATGTCATTACTGGTTCTGTCCCAGCAATCGGCATACCATGTTTTATAATGGGTTAAAAGGGAGCGTACTCGCTTTTAGCTATCAGTTAAGCCATCAGACAGAAGAAGAGGCTTAACGCTTTGAAACAGGTACGAGATATTTGCCTTTACTTACTTTGAAAGGCTACAACAAACGTTATTAGCAACTAAGCATAACGAGAAGTTTATCCTATGGTTTGCCATAGGCACGCGCAACCTTGTTTTTTGAGACAAGGCTTGCCGGCTTCTTTGTTATGCTTTTTTTGTTTTGAGTTTGGGTAGACAGACAAAAAGGAAGGCGACATCTCGATGATTAGAGACGAGGAACAGGTGTTCCCAACTCTAACTTGTCGGCATGCGGAGGAAGGTCCACGAATCAGTATTCGGGGCTTTCCAAGGTTACTTACAACAACAACTATTTTTAAGGAGAAAGACATGACAAAATTGATCACTATTGGAAATCAAGAGTTAATTCGTGTTGGGCGAGATTACCCTTGTCCTATTTGTGGGAAACCTGATTGGTGTTTGGTATTTGCGGATCAATCTAAAGCAGTCTGTGCTAGAAAGATTGATCCAGACAAACCTCAATTTGGTAGTGCGGGGACAATTTATGATTTGGATCCCCAAAAAGCTAAAGACGTGACGTTTGAACCTAGTTGGAAAAGTCAGCCTTTGGCAAGTATCTCAACACTTCACAAGGTTAATTCTCTTGTGATTGATGTGTTGGGATTAACTAAGGACCATGTCAAGCACTTAACAAGTGCAGAACGAGGTCTTTCTGTTGAGACTATTGCACTGCGTGGCTATGCTTCATCAACAAAGCAAACACGTCAGAAGCAGGTTGATACAACAGTATCTCACCCAGCAACTATTTGGGAAAAGCTCTTTGTTGCAAATGGTCTTCCTAAAGATGCTTGGCGTGGAGTTCCTGGTTTCTATTGGAACGACAACGCAAAATGTCCTATTTTTGAATCAAAAGATGGAATCCTAATTCCATGTCGCAATTCTTGGGGACAAATTGTAGGTTTTCAAGTACGTCTTGATAACGTTAGTTATCAAGCCAAAGTAAACGAAGCCTTTCAAGAGGGACGAAATGCCCGTACTGCTAAGGTCTTCCAAAATGAAGATGGAAGTTTCGATTGGTATGTGTTTGCTAAAGGTTCATCACACGAACTAGCAAGTGGGACAACGAAGGAAACTAGTGTTAAACTTCGTTCTGGACTTGAGTTGACATTTAAAAAAGGGCAAAAATATGTCTTTGTTTCGTCAGCATATAAGCCAGAGGGAACTAGTGCTAAATCCTTTCCCCATTTTGCTTATTCTGATGATATTTTAGAACAAGCACGTTTTTCAGATGAAGGCAAGGCTAAAGTCAACCTTATGAGTAAGGTTGATAACCTTCTAGTTACGGAAGGTTTGCTTAAAGGAGATATCACCGCGTCAGTTGCGAAAAACACTCGTCTTTCTCAATTGGGGAATATCTGTGTTATCTCTATGGCAGGAGTAGCAGCATGGCGTCCTATCTCGGACTTTATCGGAAAGACTGAACTCAAAAAGGTTAAACCAATTTATCTTGCATTTGACCAAGACTTTGAGGATAATGACTCGGTATTTGAACGCATGTATGACATGGTTCAAGATCTAGTTACTAAGCAGTCTTGTACGGTTCGTGCTCTAATCTGGCCTCGCGAAAAGGGAATTGATGATTTCCTTTTGAAAGCATCCCCAGAAGAAAAGATTAAGTTTAAAACTTATCAATGATATAACGCAATATATAGTATGATATACATCGTATATCGTACATATAAGAGAAAGAGGAAGGTAGTAACCCTAGGCTACACCTTCCTCTTTTTCTATGGAGGAGAAAAACAATGACAAATTTACTAACAGCAGCACAAAAAGCTACAAAAAAAGTCACTTTTCCTAAGATAAAAGAGACCGATAAAGCTGCTGATATCGTGAGAAAGTTTTGTACTTACTATGCGAATATCCGCAGATATCAATGTCATGATCTTTTATCTCAAGAAGTTGGAGCACTAGCTGTAGAGGTATTCGGACAAGATAATGTCTATACAGCCTATAAAGTCAAAGACATCATGGCTGATATCGAAACTATTGGTTATGATCAAGCACATTTTTCGAATAAGCTAAAAAGACTGTTCGAGGGCATGAGTTTGAGGGATGAAGAAAATCAAGAACACCTTTTCGGTGAACAGATTCTTCTCACACTCCATGGGAGTAGATTACCTGCTACTAAAAGTGCAGAAGATACCAAACGCACTTTGTATCTTCTCATTGTCGACGATTCAAAGGTTAGAGTACCTTTGAAGAAAAACCTAAGTTTTTGGAGAGAGAGAAGTTCTCAAACAAGGTATGGACTAGTATCTTTTAGCTTTCTTGAATTGATGTCTATCCATAGTGAAGGCATCTACAAGGAATGTAGTTATTATGGAAATATCCAAAAGATAGCTAACGTTCTTAAAAGAGAGTATGAAGATGCTCTTGCAGCCAACCTAAATGCACAATATGTTAATCAGTCAACTAAGACGATAGCCAGTGTGCGTGAGGATAAAATCTTTCAAGATTATGAAATGAACAGTAATACGTCATTTCTTGATTTAGGGTTTTCGAAAGTTGAAGTGGATACCGAGCGTTATCGAGGTAGTGATTTTGACAAGGAGAAATTCAAGGTTCTAGAGAACGAATGGGAGAAGTTGTGTAATCACTTACCTCATTCTACTGTAGAACCCGAACTCAAATTCCGAAAGCTAGGAAAACATAAAGCAAGCGGACTTTATGTGCCAGGGTTAAATATCATGGCAGTTGATGTAAGAGATTCCTCATCATTCATACATGAGTATGGACATTATTTAGACTATACGTATGATCAATCAGGTATCATTAGCTCTACATCACATAGCTTTAAAGATATTCGTAATATCTACAAGGCTAGCTTGCTGAAACTAATTCAAATAGCAGAGGAAACCAGAACGGACTTAGCTCAAGCTGTTCATATTAAGAAGAAGTTGGATTATTATTTGACACCGACTGAAGTGTTTGCACGTGGCTTTGAATGGTGGGTTTTTGAAACTTATACCAAAGATTCAGAACTGCTATCTGATGAAGCTACTTACTATACTCGATTAGAGTATAGGGCTTTGAGGCAATGTCGACACCTTTTGTTTGCATTTTTTGACACGTTCTTTGAGAACTATCGTGCAATGCAACCTATTTATAAGGTTGAGAAGGAGCCAAAAACACTAGTAGCTTGTCGAAAGCCACTTGAAGATAAACCAACAACTGAAGGAGAACAGTTAAGCTTGTTTGAGTTCTGAGAGGAGAAAAACAATGACTGAAATGACGGTCAAAAAGTATTTGGAACCTTTTTACACTTTAGATAGAGTGGCATTAGGTTCAATACTAGAAGCAGCTAGGAAAGGATTAGATAGACCTCTATCTCTTCAAGACGTTGCAAATAGAATTGGGGTTTTTAAAGGAACTGTCAATAATTATGAAAAAGGACGTTCTATTCCTAAAGAACCACAATTTTCGATGCTTTGTAAACTGTATAAAATTGATAAGGTTGACCTTATCAATAAAACTACAATTCTTGATAGAGATAAGGTTCTTTCAAAACGTTACGAATTGTTGAGTACGATTCGTGAATTGCAGAAAGAAGCTGCAGAGTTAAAGCTGTTACTAGAAACTGAAAAAGGAGAAAAACAATGATTGTAAACAATATTTTAAAAGAAGCTATCGATAATAATATCCAAGATATTACCTTCTTCCCACATGGAGAAGATTACGAGGTAGCATTTAGAAATTCTGATGTTAAACAGGTCCATGACTTCATTTCATCAGAAGATGCGGATGCTCTATTTGGTCATATTAAATTTATGGCTGATATGGACGTAACCGAAAAACGTTGTAGTCAGGTAAGAACTTGTGACTATCAGTTGGACGATGGTAGAGTCATCACCATTAGGATATCGACGATAGTTAATTTTCAAGGATTAGAAACGATGTCTATCCGACTTATTCATGTGAATGAGCGAAGAATATCTTCGAGTGAGTTTGATAGTAGTTGTATGGAAGAAGTGCTTGAACAAGTACGCATTCCAGGCTTGCACGTCATTACTGGTCCTGCAGGTGTTGGCAAAACGACTTTAGCCTACTCGTTACTTTCTGAGGCTTTTAAAGGAGGAAAAGTAATGACAATTGAAAGATATGTCGAAATAAAAGATGTATCTTTTTGCCAGCTACAAGTCAATGAGGCTAACGGTATGGAACTGGAAAAGCTCGTGACTTTTGTATTACGCTTCAACCCTGACATCTTGTTTATTGGTGAAGCTAATACACAAGAAGAAGTAGAAGCAGTACTTAAGGCTATTTCTGCAGGATTAAGTGTTGTAACAACAACCTATAAGGATAAGTTTTCAATCCCACATGATGTTTTAGAAATGAAACAAGGAAAAGATGGGAAACGAAATGTAGCTTTGATTAAATAGAGGAGAAAAACAATGACGATGGAAATTAATGATTTTGACCGCTTCATGGCAGTAAGCCATTTTGATGATGAAATGGCGGAAGCTCACACACCGACTGAGGATGCTATTCATAATTGGATAGTTGATCATCAAGAGGATGATGAGCTGATTGCTGGAATCCTCACACACCTTGATCGTACGATTAAGGATGCTATGGCTTACTGCATCAGAAAAGCTAGTAAATCTGAGTATAGAGAGGGTCAGGGTGCTATGGTTGATGATGCCACAGTCTTTTCTTGGGTTAAAGAGTATTTTACCGCTGAAAAGGTTGAGACTAAACCAGTTGTAGGTAAAATGACTACTGGTAGTAAGAAATCAACCAAGCAACCAACGAAGAAGCCAACGAAGAAGCCAAAAAAGAAAAAACCAACTAAGAAAACTCCTGAAAAGGATGAGAAACAGTTAGATCTTTTTTCGGATTTATCTATTGAAGAAGGCGAATTTTAACAACAATAAATAGAAAAATGGTCCTAGGGCCATTTTTTATTAATTAAGGAGAAAAAACAATGACAAAAGCAGAGAATATTCAAGAAATCGTAGATAATCGTTTAAAAGTTCCTAACGGATTTTTCAAATGGGCGAAGAATAGTTTTCCTATCTATGAATGGTCAAATAAGTCTAAGACAATTATCTCTTCCGACCGAAAAAAATTCTCGGAAAAGGTTTCAAAACGCTTATCACTTAACAGCCGTTTAACCTTTGTAGGAGATACTTTTTACTTTGTCTGGATGGGAGTCACAAAGAAACGCATTGAAATGCAAATGTATGCAGTGACTCAATCATTTGAAGAAGGAAAAGAAAAGTTTGACGTCAGCCTTTATAACTTTTATCAGCTTGCCAACAATAAGATGGTGAAAGCACACTGGGATCCATATCTTTCAGATAAAGAAGGTAAAGAAATCTATAGTACTGGATTCCAAAATCAGAGAAATGCTCTCTTTTTTGGCTCTGGTGCATTTAGTGTCTATACGCTTTATGGTGATATGGAAAATCTTATTGAAAAGTTACAATCAAAATCTGAGTTGAGATACTTAGATTTTGATGAAGTGATTAAAGATAATTTTGAGATAAGCTCAGTTCTACCTCATATCTATAAATATCGAGAACGTATTGAATTCGCTCAAAAAATAAAGGCGCGTGGAGTCGTCAAAGAATTGGTAGGTACTACGTTTTATAGGTCTTATTACTCATGTAGTCTAGGACATAAGCATGCAAATATGGGTAAGGTTACCATGAATTTTCTCAGAAGGAATAAACAGTATCTAAAAAATACGGATATAAATATCGAAAAGGCATTTTTCGAGGAAGATATGCGTAGACAATATGGTCGAACCTTCGAGGGTTTATACGAGTTACTTATAAATGCTACGGTTCCTAACAGGACGCCACTAATTAATCGTTTAAATAGTATCTTACCATCCACGGTGAAACCAATTCGTTTCATTAACTGGATGATAAAAAATGAGATCTGTCTTCGTGATTATGAGGACTATCGAGAAATGGTAGAAGCTCTGGGAATTCCATTTGATGGAGATTATGTAGTTATACCTAAAAATTGGGAATACAAACATACAGAGATTGTCGAAAATTATTCTGTTCTTCTCGAGAATCAACTAGAACGTGGGACTCATTTACGTGTAACTAATGCCGTAAGTAATTTGAGAGCGGAGAAAAGACGACGTGAGGAAGAAAAGAAAGAGGCGAAGTTGAGAATTGTAACAGCTGAACGCTTGGCAAACATGATGAAGGCTCAGACAACATTTGACAAGTATGCATTTATCTTTCCTAAAGATGAAAGAGAAATTGTCAGAGAGGGGAAACACCTACATCACTGTGTTGGAAGGTATGCAAAGGAACACTTTGTCTACGGTTCCTCTATTATTGTCTTTGTACGTGATAAAACTGACAGAGAAACTCCTCTTTATACCCTAGAATTGAAAAATAATAGGATTATTCAACTGAGAGGAGAACGGAACAAAGCTGCAGATGAAGAGGCTAAGAAAGAAGCAGAACAATTTTTAGCCCATTGTGGAAAGCTTAAAATTCAGTTTTAGATAAGAAAGCTCCAGATGTCTGGCATGAAATTGCCATGACACACGGTTTTGATACCGATGATTTTTATTGGGTATCAATACCAGAACTCAACGATGAACCGTTTGTTTTAGAAGACCATCATCCTAACTTAGGAAGACGATAAACAATTATTTTAACGAAAAAGAAAGACTTGGTATTATACCAGGTCTTTTTTAGTTTTAAGGAGAAAGAACAACAATGGAAGAACAAAAAAATAATACTAAAACAATGACTAAAGCAGAAAAGGTTCAAGCTAACCTTTCTGCCATTAAACTTGTGAAAGCACTCGAAGCAGATAACCGTCTAGCTGACAGTGACGAACAAGAAATTCTTTCTAACTATGTTGGTTGGGGAGGACTTGCTAACGATTTCTTTGATAGTAAGATTAATCGTTTTGCAAAAGAACGTGATGAGCTAAAAAGTCTTGTCACTAAAGAAGAATATCGTGCGATGGAAATGAGCTCCTTGACGGCTTACTACACAAGTCCAGAGATTGCTACTGCAATGTGGGATAAAATTGTAGAAAGTGGTTTTAAAGGAGGTAATATTCTTGATCCATCAATGGGTACTGGTATCTTCTTTGAAACAATGCCAGAGGATATCAAGAATAATTCTACTCTTTATGGAATTGAACTTGATACCATTACTGGTGCTATTGCCAAACACCTTCATCAAGATGCTACTGTTTTAGTCCAAGGATTTGAAACAGTAAACTTTGAAGGGACACCATTTGACTTGGTCATTACGAATGTTCCATTTGCGGATGTTCGTATTGTCGATAAAGCTTATGATAATAAACCTTATCGTATTCATGATTACTTCTTTAAGAAAGCTATCGATTTGGTACCCTATCATGGGATGGTTGCTGCTATCACTTCAACTGGTACTGCAGATAAGAGTGCTGGTTCAATTCTGCCAGAACTCCGTCGTAGCGGAACTCAGTTTTTAGGTGGTGTCCGCTTACCAAATACTGCTTTTAAAGATGCTGGAACACGAGTGGTAACAGATGTCCTCTTTTTCCAAAAAGGAGCTTTTATCCCTGTTCCCGATAATAATATCGACTTTTGGTCTTCAGATAGAAATAAACTCCCCTTTGATAAACGTGTCTCACTCAATCCCTATTTCTTCCAGGATGCTATTTGTAAAAATCCTTGTGTCCTAGGTGATTATCAGGTACGAAATTTCAATGGTGGAACACTGGATCTTGTGGTAGATAGCTCTTTTGACTTAGCTTCAGAGCTTCAAGAAGCACTATCAAAAGTAACAGTGCCTTTCGAAGTAGAGAGACTAGAACCTCGTGATATTATCCTTAAAGAAGAAGTGAATCATCTTGACCAAGGCTTACTTACTTCACTTGACATTCGATTGAACGAGTATGCTTGTGATAAAAATGGGCGTGTTTATTATCGTGATAACACGTCTATCCGTCCTAGCTCACGCGCAGCTGAAATGATTTTTTATCAAGACGAACAAGGACAGTTCGTAAAGTATGATGATAAATACAAAGAAGAAGCCATTTTAGACTTTGAAGCAGCAGTAGAAGCAGACCCTAATATTGTTACAAATACATGGGTAAGTCAAACACCTTCTAAAGCAGCTAAAAGTAAAGGGCTATACAAAGGTATTTATTTCTATGAAACACCCCTTACGGATACAGAAAACAAGCGTATTCGTGGCATGGTTGCTATCAAAAATGCGTATCAAGCCATTATTGATATTCAAATGACGACAGACTATGATGAAGGGAAATTCAAACAACTGCTTGCAACACTTAATCAAGCCTACGATACTTTCAAGAAGAAGTATGGTTATATCAATCAAGCGGTGAATGCTCGCCTCTTTGACCGAGATGACCGTTATCCTCTTATCGCTAGTCTTGAATTAGAGGAGTTGGACGAGAATGACAGCTCAAAGGTAGTCTTTGTGAAGTCAGATGCTTTTAAAAAGCCAACTATTCGTCCTAAAAAACACCTCCATCAAGTGATGTCAGCAGTAGAAGCCTTGAATGTGTCGCTTTCAGAAGGTCGTGGCGTTGATTTGAATCTCATGAGTTCTGTATATCCAGATGTTTCAGAAGATATGATGATTTCAGAACTAGGTGAGACAGTGATGATTGATGTGGAACGCTATATTGATGATAAGACTGTACACTATGTTACTAAGGATAAATTCCTTTCAGGTGATGTTCTTGCTAAACGTGATTGCATTAACTCTCTCATTGAAGACGGAGATACACAAGCGGATTGGGAACGTTATTTGGAATTGATTTTATCTGTTGTACCAGAACCAGTTGTCTTATCTGATATTGATTTCAGCATTGGTTCTAGCTGGATTCCTAGTAATGTCGTTTCTCAATGGGTGTTTAGTGAATTGTTGGATGAAAAGGTTGGTCTCCATTCTGAAGAAGCTAAATCACTATTAGTGAAATCCAGAATCGGACGAGGTTTCAACGAACGCTTGTTAAACTGCTATATGAGTCGTCAATCTAACCTTCGTTTAGGTCTACGTGATGAGTACAATAAAAGCTACTCACACGCAACAGATATTGTGGCTCACTTGCTTACAAGTAATCAACCAACAATCATGCGTAACTTTGGTACGACTGAAAACCCGATACGTAAGGTTGATGAAGTGGCTACAGCAAACCTACGTGAGTGTGAGCGTGTTCTACAAGAAAGCTTTAAGAACTTTATTCATGAAAACCCAACAGTTCAAGAAGTGATTGAGGATACCTACAATGAAGTCTTTAATCGCTATGTAACACGTCAATATGATGGAAGTCTCTTGGAATTTGATGGGTTGGCTAAAGGAGTAGAGCTTCGCCCTCACCAAAAAAATGCGGTACAACGTATTCTTGAAGAGAGACGTGCACTCCTCGCTCACGAAGTGGGTACTGGTAAGACACTAACCATGATTTCTGCAGCTTTCAAGATGAAAGAACTAGGGCTTATTCATAAACCATTGTTTGTGGTTCCATCTAGTCTAACAGCACAATTTGGTCAAGAAATTATGCGTTTCTACCCTACCAAGAAAGTGTTTGTTACGACTGAGCAGGATTTTGAAAAGTCACGTCGTCGCTTGTTCGTTTCTCGTATTCTAACCAGCGACTATGATGGTATTGTGATTGGACATTCTCAATTTGAGAAAGTTCGTGTCTCACAAGAACGTGAACAAGCCTTTATTTCTGAAAAGATTGATGAACTTGATGAGATCATTAGTTACGCAAAAGCTAATGACGACAAAATCACATTCAAGCAAGCACAATCGATGCGTAGAAGTCTTGAGGCAAACTTAGAAACGTTGCTTGAAAATAAGACTGGTATTGATGAGTTTATCAACTTTGAAAGCCTTGGTATTGATATGCTCTTTGTTGATGAAGCCCACGGGTACAAGAATGTCCGTCCTATGACACGTTTGGGGAACGTTGCTGGTATTACCAACCGTACCTCAAAAAAGAATATGGATATGGAAATGAAGGTGCGCGTGCTTCAAGAAGAGCATGATACACGTCACGTTGTCTTTGCGACTGGAACACCAGTTTCCAACTCTATTAGCGAAATGTATACGATGATGAATTATCTTCAACCAGATGTCATGGAACATTTCGGTGTAAGTTTCTTTGATGCTTGGGTTGGTGCGTTTGGGATTGTTGAGAATAGTCTTGAACTTAACCCTACTGGAGACAAGTATATTTCACGTAAACGCTTTGCTAAATTTATGAATCTCCCTGAGTTGATGGCGATTTATCGTCAGACTGCAGATATTCAAATGACTGAAGACCTTAATCTTCCAGTTCCTATGGTAGAAAAGGTAGCGGTTGAAAGTCAGTTGACTGATAACCAAAAGGTTTATTTGGATGAGCTTGTAGAACGCTCAGACCGAGTTAAAAATGGGAGTGTAGATCCTAGTGAAGATAACATGCTCAAAATTACTAGTGAAGCCAGAAAGTTGGCTTTAGACATGCGTTTGCTGGATGCGGAGTTCTATGTAAGAGCTGATGCAGATAAACTCATGCAAGTGGTTGAGCGAGTGGATAAGATTTATCACATGGAGGCTAAGCATAAAGGGACACAAATGATTTTCTCTGACCTTGGAACTCCTAATGGCAAGGGTTTCTCTGTTTATCAAGAGTTGAAAGATTTGCTTGTTGAACGTGGGATTCCAGAAGAAGAGATTGCTTTTATTCACGGTGCTGCTAACAAAAAGGCTAAGCTCCAACTTCAACGTCAAATGAATGCTGGTGAGATTCGTATTCTCATGGCCTCAACGGAAAAAGGGGGAACCGGTCTTAACATACAACGTCGTATGAAAGCTGTTCATCATCTCGATGTGCCTTGGAAACCGTCTGATATTATCCAACGTAATGGACGCTTGGTTCGTCAAGGAAATATCTATCGCAAGGTAAATATTTTCCACTATATTACCAAGGGAAGTTTTGATAACTACCTTTGGCAGATTCAAGAAACAAAGCTTCGTTATATTACTCAAATCATGACCAGTCGTACACCGATGCGAGCTTCAGAGGATATTGACGAGCAAACACTCTCAGCCTCTGAATTTAAAGCTATTGCAACAGGCAATCCATATCTTAAACTTAAGATGGAACTTGATAACGAATTTGAGTTGTTGTCTAATCGTCGGAAGGCTTGGGAACGTGATATTGCTTTGTCTCAAAAACGCATTAAGCAAGCCCTTAAAGATAAGGAAATTTACGAGAAGAAACTTTCTCTATTAGTCCAGGATAAAGAGCTTGCAGAAAAGACAAAACCTTGGAAAGAAGTGGTTGAAAAAGAAGACGGTAAGAAATATGAGGTTGAACATAACCCATTTGTTATGACTTTTGAACCAGATGGATACGAAGCAACTAAGAAAGATGTTGCAGGAAATCAACTGAACTATGCTATGCAGATGAATGTTGCCTCTGATCCACTCCATATGAAAATGACAACCCTTGCTCATTATCGTGGTTTTGTCCTTCGTGCGTTGGAACAAAAATCACCTTGGCAACCAGAACGCATGCTTGATTTGCATATTATTGGTCAAAATAGCTATGCCGTTCGCCTAGATTTTGCGAGTGGTATTGGGACTATCCAGCGTATCAACAATGTTATTGATGGTATGGATAAACAAGCTAAACTCTTGCAGGAAAACATTGACCGTTGTGCAGATACTATTAAGCGAGGAGAAGCTGCAGATGTTTTTGCAGACCAAGCTCGTCTCGACTATGTATCAGCTAAACGTGCCATTGTTAATCCTCTTATCGAAGTCGAGGACGAGTCTAAGAAGCCTACTGTAGAACAAATTGAAGAGGCTATTAATGCTTTTGAATTGCAGTACAAGGCAGACCATCCAGAAATGGATGAGGACTCTGATGTAAAAGTTAGCTCAATCACCGAGGAATATAGTGCTAGCTATGATCCTGATGAAGAAAGCGAGCTTGTTGAAGTTATTGCTGAGTCAGTAGATGAAGCAGAAACTGGCTTTGAGGAAGTAGTAGTTGCTCAAGAAATCGTTGAAGAAACAACTCATGTTGTTGTTTCACAAGAAGTTCTTGATATGGCTGATGACTTCCTAGAAAGCATTTCTGAAATCTTTGGTATGACTGAAGAACATAATAATGTTTCTACAGAAGTAGTTTCTGAAACCTCTATTAATGAGGTAGTAGAAGCAGAAGTAGAAGTCTACGAAGAAATTTCACTATTTGATTTCGTTTAATCATAAAAAAAGGATAACATCTTCTTGAGGAGGTGTTATCTTTTTCTCTTATTGATTGTCATAAATAGAAATGTTTCGGATATTTGGAATAGTCGTCTGTTCTATATTTGGTTAAAAGTTTTTTCATGTTTAAACTTCCTTCTATAATTTATGATATACTTTTTTAGATTAAAATTTTAGTTCCCGAATATGCAACAAAGGAGAAAGAATGAAAAATAGTGGTGAAATTTTTAAACGCTTCAGAGAATCTAGAGGGTTATCTTTAAAAGATGTAGCAAATGACAATCTTTCAAAATCTCAGTTATCAAGGTTTGAAAATGGACAAAATGATCTTACATTAAATAAGTTCATTATGGCACTGAATGCCATAAACGTTTCTATTAATGAATTTATGTATGCTGTGAATGACTTTCATAATGATGAACTCACAGAACTTCTAGATATTATTAGGACCTGCACCATCAAAAATGATATTAAAGGCTTAAAAAACTTATTGTTTGATTATAGTAAAGGGGATAAAGATAGTGATAAATTCCATGAACTAAATACTATTTTGATAAAAATCCGCCTTCAAATCCTATCAGAAGAAAAACAAGTTCTTGAGGGAGACTTAGAAAAGTTAATTGATTATTTGTTTAGTGTCGAATATTGGGGAGTCTATGAATTAAGATTATTTCTTAATTCAATTGATATTCTAGAACATAAGTTTTTTGTAACTTTATCGAGAGAAATGATCAGACGTTCCGACTATTATAAAGAAATTAAGGCGAATAGAAGTCTAATCAATCATATGACACTGAACGCTTATATTATTTGCATCGATCGAGGTTATTTAACAGATGCAGCGTACTTTGGAAAACAACTTGAATCTTTCTTCTTTGAAGAATCGGAAATGTATGAAAGAGTAGTATATAATTATGCCCATAATTACTATCTATATAAAAAGTTTGGCAGTGACCAAGCCATTATTGAAATGAAAAGGTGTATAGAGTTTATGAAGGCAGTGGGAAGTGTTAATATTGCTAGTCATTATAGTTTGCATCTAGATAGAATTTTAAAAAATAGACAGTTGCAAAAACGGGAATAAATTATATGTTATAAATATAATGTTATATTTATATTGATATGTTATCAATTATAGGCATATTCTTTTCCAAACAAAAATAAAAAGAGTTTTCATCGGGTATAGTTATATTATCAACCATTTATTATGAGTTAGGATTATCAGTTATAGGTGTTATCCTATTAACTATTAATGTTTTGATACAGTTTATAGAAAGAAGGCTAAAAAATGAAATTACGATTTAGAATTTTTATTGGGATCTGCTTTTTAATTGGTGCGTTGGTATTTATGGCTCAAAAAGAGCTGTTATATGCGTTAGCATTTCTTTTAGTCGGAGGATTTTATATATATAAAGGAGTGGACTAATGGTTCATTTGGTTTTAGAGGTAAAAGGACTCAACGTTTGGTTTAAGAAGGATAGACCTATTATTAGTAACCTTGATCTTGTTATTCCTAACAATACTATTATTGGTCTGGTAGGAAAAAATGGTTCAGGTAAAACAACCTTGATAAAATCTCTGAGTAGTGTGTTTGATAAGAGGAACTATCAAGTGACTTCAATCAGCTTAAATGGTGAAAGTAAACCGTTGGACAGTAATGTTTATAAGCTGAATACCTATACTGTTTTCACCGAAAATAACAGTTTTTTAAATTGGAACTTTAGTCAGTATTTTAATTTTGTCTGTCAATTATTTCATGTTAAAAGAGATGATGACTTATATGATTATTTAGTCAAGGGCTTTAATTTTGGAAAATTTTTACAGACTAGCATAGGTAATTTGTCGACTGGAAATAAGAAAAAAGTCTTTTTGATAACAGGTTTCTATTTAAAACGCCCATTATTAATCTTGGATGAACCTTTTGATGGATTAGATTTTGACTCTACTGAATTTTTATATGAAGTTCTCGTTCAATATAAAAGCTATGGCTCAATATTAATGACCTCTCATATAGCAGAAAGCATTGCTAGAGTTTGTGATGAAGCCTATTTTCTTGAGGATGGACATTTAAAATTGTTACAATCAGATTTAGATGATTGGTTAAATGAGGTCAGTAGTCAAAGGAGGGAATAGATGCTTTTAGCTATTTTTAGAGATATCTTTTCAAAAAATAGATTGTACTTGTTTCTGTTTTCTCTTAGCATATTACTGTATTATAAATATGTGAGAGTTGAGTTCTCTACAGATTTTAGAATTCTGATGTTGAGTACATTTATCGTAACAGCACTATCAACCTTTCAGTTACTCTACTCATATTTTTTAACTGATCGAATGGAAGCCTATTTTCAACTACCTATATCCATAAACTACTTTAAAATTAATTTTATATTTGTTACATTTATTCTGAATTTTTTTGAAAGAATCATGCTTCTAATTTTATTTTTAAATGTAACTATTGGCTACTTTCAATTTATAAAATTAATACTCTTTTCATTGCTAGTGATACTTAGTGTATTCTATGTGTTTATCAAGTTGAACACAAAATTAAATGTACTAAGTTTGCTTTTGATTATTGGTATGTTAGGAATAGATGGTTCTATATTATTACTAAATAATATATTCTATATGTTAGTAAGTTCTATCATTGTAGGGTATTTAATACTGAGAAATAAAGAACTTATTTATATCGTAAAAAATGAAAGTTCTCCAGTTTTTAATAAGAGACGTCATAATTATTTTATGATTTCCTTGATGCAAGAAAAATATTTTTTTATAAATTCAATTTTTACCCTATTATTTATTTTATTAATTATTTTTCAGGATTACCCGGAACAACTAAAAACAATAACTTTACTTACTATTGTTTCTGTAAATACTCCACTAACAACTCTATTCTCAGCAGACAAAGATTTGATAGTTCATGTAAAGTCGCTACCTCAAAGTACTTTATTTTTCTTAATGTATTTTAGAGTATTACTTTCGTATTACCTAATCACTAATTTATTAGTAGCCTTCACATTAAAACTTTTTGTATTGAATAGTTTGAGAATAGACTTCTTATTTTTGGTCATCGGCTTAGCTATAATAGAGGCTATTATGTACCTTATGATTGAGATCTATTTTCCATTACAGAATTGGAATCTGAAAAGAGAATTATGGAAGCATCCAAGAAAATATATCGTACCAGCTATAATTTTCTTTATTGGTTGGATAACAATGTACTTAATGGTTTGAGAAATACGTCTGATCCATATATTCTACTGTTGAACAACATAGGAACATCTTTATATTTTTTAAGGTCAGCTGTAACTAAGTCCAACTTACCTTCTCATAGCTTTCAATAAAATTTGGGTTAGCAGTTTCCAATTGTTACTTTAGGGGTAGATTGATTAATCCATATGGATAAGATTTATAAAAAGTTTGTTGAGAAAGTAAAACTAAAAAAACTAGGGAAATACCCTAGTTAGTAGTAGGCACTCACATAAAATTTTTATGTGACGAGTAATGTGAGTATAAAGCCTCTATGTATAGAAGTTAATTAGAGACTAAGGGAAGATTGAATTATTTGTTGTATGGTATGTAAGCCTACAATGTGATTATATCAATATGATTAAAAATTTGCAATATTTTTCAATGATCTACATTCCCCTTAATAGAGTCTGTTTATATGTTTTATAATGACTATAATAATCTTTTATGGTTATTGGTACTTGTAGTATGTTCACTAAAAAACTTATGAAAAACAGCTCCTTTCGTAATGGAAGGGCTCAGGCTTTTATAGATGGATTCTATTATATGGCTTTGATATATTTTAGTTTAAAACATACCAGATGAGGTGTTATTTTCGTATACCCTTTTATGGCTCAATAAGTTTTGAAAATAATGCTGCAACCTCAGAATAGCACTGTCTTGTCTCATTTATTCTTAAAGACTTAATAAACTTGGTATATGGTAAACAGAGTCAAATAAAAGGGTGGAAGCATCCACCCTTTTGAGCATAGACCGCAGTACTACACCCCTATTCGATATTGTAAATTATAACAAAAACATATAAGCAAATCAAGGCTTTTGATTTTATAAAATATTCTCCAACTGTTCAAGTTTTTGAATAGAGTTAGCTCCCACTATCTTGTCAAATGTTGATTTAGGGACAGACTGATATAGTGTATCCTTAATTTTCCTAAAGTTTGATATATATATCTTTAATTCACGCTTACTATAACCCTGTAACCGCATCATATATAAAAGTAAGATAATATAGTCAATTATAGTGTCAAAACTAATTGTAATTTGAAGTTTTCCATTAAGAAAAGTTTTGAGCTTTTTAGGTGGTGTTTCCTTATTGAAATTCGCATCGTAAACAGGGGCATTATGCATTGTAGCATTTCTTAGTCCTGTTAAGGCGAAAACAATTTGTTCCAACAACCGTCCATCAGCGTTCAAGCCTGAGTGGGTTAAACCAATGATATCACAAAGTTCTAGTCGATCCTTTTTATTTAATGCACTTAAAAAATGGCCATACTGCCCGAATGAAATGGCCTCAAAAAAGCCCCATAAAGGGATAGGCCGACTATTGTGAATAAAATGGCTTAAAGAATCATTTTTCCCATAGTAATAAGCTATAGTTTCATCTATATTTTGCCTAAGATCTAATCTTTCTTTTAAACGTTGGCGATATTTTTTATAATCATTTATTTTATGATAATCTTTGTAACCATTTAGTCGGTCTCTAAAAATAGCTTCAATATCAGGGTTGGAATTTGTTACGAGATAATCAATTGTTCTATTTTTTAGACCAGTTTCAACCTGTGTAATCAATGGATAAATTAGAGCTTTTACAGCTGTATCAAACTTATGAATTGCTTTTATCTGATCGAAATTTGTAAAATTTTGATTTGATGATACATCCTTTATGAATCTAAATCGTTTGTAGCCATGATAATACCCCATGTTTAAAAGGTCTGTTTTGTGCTTTGAACCTTTGATTAGTATATTATGTTTATCACGGATATGTTTCATTAAACCATTTGTAGATTTTCCTTTTTCCATGTTCTCTCCCTGTAACTGACTACAATCTTATTATACGTTTCATTATACTAGACTGTCTTCATTTATCAAGTTCTTTATAGATACCTATAAAAACATTGTTGTTAGCATATGATTTCATGGACATGTTTTGGTTAGAGTATTATCTAACCAAAGGAGGTGTTCAAGCATTCATTCAAACAAAGAAGGGCTCATTTTACACTCAAATAAAGGAAGTCAATACTACAAGCGATTGCTATGGGCAAGCATTCAAAATCTGGTAGAAAGGAAAGTAGTTTTGGCAGCATTTGAGGTTGTGCAAACCATCCTAGGCTTCGGCGGTAGTTTTACTATCGCTCTAATAGGTTTATGCTACAAACTCTTTAAAAATGACGACAAAAATAATCCGTCCCCACTTTTGGCGAAGTAAGACGGATTATTTTCGTTTAAAACTAGCCACCGTTTTTTAAACGGATTTACATGGAAGTTGAATGACTGCACAGCTTCCTTTTTTTGAACAACATTTTATCAAAATAACTGATTTAAGTCAATTTACGTTTCTTCTTAATTATTTTGAGATTCATATTCCTTAAGAAAAACAGCTGAAAGTTAAGTTAAGATATATTTTGAAACTATTGAGATTTTAGCAGAAAGAAAGTATAATGAAGTTACTTTCTTTTATTTCTGTAAGTTATGTACTACAGAAAACGGCAACTCCATTGGGGTTGCCGTTTTATCTTGTATTCGCTCTTACTGAATCATTATAGTTTATTTATAACTCTTTACTATAAAAAAACTAAACTTACATAAGCACAACCTTGCCAAAGATGATGAAATCATCCTTTTCTGACAGGGTGATGGGTGGCTTGTCAGAATTTAGCGGGTTAAGGAGAATGTCCCCATTTTCTCTATTTTGACCTACCTTCATTACGAAGAACCGACTATTTATCTGCACGATGCTAATATCACCTGCTCGTAGAATTGAATCTTTCATGATAAATAACACTTCATCATCAAAAAAACTAGGTTCCATGGACTTACCGACAACCTTAATGGCTATATCATGTACTGGAATAGGTACAGGGTAGTCAAGACAGTCGACTGGGACCTCTGATAGTTCAAACCCTTGAGAATTGACTCTAGCATAAATACTGATTCTTTTGGTTGGTCGTTCATCGTTAATGCCTATTTGTTTTTTAAGGTCGTTTTCTTTGATTTCTTTAGAGATGTGCTGATTATCTAATCGATTTTCTATGAAATCAACAGTCGCGTCTTGGTTTCCTTCATCAAGCTCCTTAAACATTTCCTCTACTTGCTCTTGCTTATTGTCGTTAATTGGTGGGTAAGCATACTTGCTTGGTGAGTCCGATAATCCTAGTAAGTAGTCTGATGTCACCCCAAATAATCCAACTAACTTCACAAGATCTTTAAATGTAGGGGCATTACTTCCATTTTCCCACTTTCCAACAGTTTGTTGTGTTTTCCCTATTCTGGCACTAAATTCCTTTTTAGTCCAACCTCTAGCTTGTCGGAGTTTAATTAATCGGTCAGTAAACATTTCCCCCATTAAATTATTACTATCCTTACACTCTTTCATGTATTATCCCTATAACATCTTCCTAAAAAAATTATAATTTTTTATAATCAAAATTATTATAGCAGTTTTAGAAACAATAAACAAATGTAGAAATAACAGTATTCAAAAGACTTTATAGACTGTATAAAATAGCTATATAAGACGGTGGCAAACTGAATGAAAATGAAATAATTACTAATTTAACGCTAAGTTATAATTAAAACAAATCCATGTTTTAGTAGAAAATCATAGCTTTTTAATTAAAAAAATATGAGTTAGATGTAATTTTATTATGAAATTTTCTTGATTGTTTGCCATAAAAATAGTAAAATCATTTCAGGACTATATTGATTAGGCAGGTTATATATACATGGGAAATATTATTTCGGACTTGAGACAACGACGGAAATTATCAAAGAAAACATTAGCTCATGATCTAGATGTCGATGCAGGGACTATTGACAAGTGGGAGAATGGAGCTAATATACGTATGGAAAACGTTATAGCTATAGCCGAGTATTTTGGTGTATCTACTGACGATATTTTAGGAACAAGATAATATTAGTTACGAATCAAGTGTAACGAAGTAAATACCAATTTTTTTGATTGAAAATAAGAGTAGGACAATGACAACAGCAGCCAATAATCCAAAGATAATTACTTTAGAAGACCTAGAAGAAAAGTTAGAATCATTTATTTATGAATTTAATGATGACCTATGCCGAACCATTATTGAGTATATGCTTGATTCAGAAGGACCATTTGCAATTACTCGATATAAGAAGTTTGGATCACCATGGTTTTATCAGGCAACTAGAGATATTTCTGATAAACTCTGGAGAAAGCTAATCGAAGAGGGAAAACCAGAGACTGAAGCTAAAGCCATAGCTAAAGATGTGATATCAACGTACTATCAATATATGTTATTTGATATGTTGCTTGCGGGACAAAATAACCTAGCTTCAAAAGAAGTCCAAGTAAGGATTTCTAGTTTGACAAATAGTCGTCAACAAAATGAAGTAAAAAAATTAGCCTTCATGAAAGGTTGTAGGGAATACGTTCAGAATTTACCATTGAAGACACTAACCAATTACATTCCTCTAGCCGAATTGTTTAAATACGCTGGTGTCGGGGAAGTTCCAGATTTAGCGAAAATCTTCAGCTTGCTTGATTCTAGTGAAGCGGGATGTTTGAAAAAAGTCGGAGAAGTTATCCATTTTGACGATGCTGCAGTAGATGAAGTGATTGAAAAAAGATTTTTAAGGAGTTCTCAACTTCGTTTCTCTAGCGGTAAACTATTATACAACTCAGAAAGTGTTGTATTTAAATAGTATTTAGAATGAATAAAGGGGAAAGGATATAATTTTAAGTACTTTTCAGGCCTAAGACAAATCAATACTTTTTAGACACAAAATATTATGTGAAGGGGTGTTTAAAGCTAATGCTATATTCTTCATAGTAACTTAGAAATTAATCACACAAAAAAACGAGACCTTATTTATAAGGAGATACAATTAAATGGATAGTCAAACTTGATCGTTTTTTTAGCAGGGATGATAAAGGTTAGGTACTTGAGGTAAAACATTGTCTGAATGAGACGATGTATTGATGGAACTGCATGAGGATTTGTTGAAGGTATTGTCTTTTTCGTTTCTCATAAAAGTCAGCATTATGCCAGGAATTGGTAGACTGAAAGCGACGAATATCTCCCAATTCGCCAATGATAGACGTCGCCGTGGTTTCTGTGATGCCAGGGATTGACCGTAAGATGTCATACTCTGGTAAAGGCTGAGCTAGAGCTACCAAGTCGTTTAAGACAACCTGTCTGCGTTCAGAAAGACGAACCTCTTCAAGTATTTGAGAGGTTTTCTTGATTGCACAAAAAGATTGTTTAGAGAGTTTTATAAGTTTATCAGTCAGGTAAGCAATACGCTTTTCAGAGATACGTTTGGAGGTAGATTGGCGGATAATTTCACACAAGTCACTTTGAGAAAGGCTTAATACAAACTCTTTGCATGGAAAAGCCATCAGCAAGTTCCAATATTGCTCTCCAGTTGGTGTGGATAAGAAATCTCCAATTGAGGAAAGGTGACTTGTAGAACCTTGTGCAGACGCTTTTTAGCTCGAACAAGGTCTTCTGTCATATTTTGATAGAAACGGCTTAAATCATGCAGGTATTGATAAACTTCTTCCTGCACGTAAGTTGGTTTACGATTGTACACAAGCTGAGAATTAGCCAACTTTTCAGTGTCAATTTTATCTGCTTTACGAACTCACAAACTGTTCAATTACTTCTTAGCTTCCAGCGGATTTAGCTGAGTGTAAGCGTAACTATATTCCTCAATAAAGGCTTGAAGACGTCGAGAATAGAAGCCTGTAGTCTCAAATATAATCTCAGGATTATGAACAGTTTTTAAGTCACCCAACAGGCTGGCATCATTGAGTATGGTGTAGCCATGAACCTTCTCACAGTTGACTAAAATTGCCATCTCAGAACTTGTTTTACTTACATCAATTCCAAATACTGCACGCATGACATTACCTCTTTTGTCTTGAATAATTCCATTTTTTAGTGATTTCATTTTCAATACTCGACGTCTAGTACCATAGATTCCTACAACTTTACAAGACACCACTACTTTAACATAAAGAAAAAGTAGTGAGTACTCTCTCCCGTCGGATATTTCTTCACTACTAATCTTAATATGTTTACTATATGCTTAATACGAATTTAATATAAGTTTTTCTGAAGAAGCACTTTACTGTTATTAGCAAATGCGGGAGATATAATTAGTCTTAAATAATAGTCATATAGCTATTTAATTGCGGAATCCTACTATACCGGTTTTTTATTGCGATAAGCGATTATGAGAAACTGTTTGAATTAATAGGTTCCCTACCAAAAAACTGCCAAATTTATTTTTGGCAGTTTTTTGTCTCACGAAAACCACTAGCTGTGCTAGTGGTTCCGAAAAGCTTTTAGCGATGTATCAAAAAAGTCCCCCTAAAGTGTTATATTAGATAAGGTTTCCCGACCACTAACTAATATACAAAAGGAGGACCCCTGATGAGACAGGATAATAATAGTTTAGCACATACTACATGGAATTGTAATTATCATATTGTGTTCGCGCCCAAATATCGATGTCAGATAATTTATGGAAAATACAAAGCAAGTATAGGTCAAATCTTACGATTATTATGTGAAAGAAAAGGTGTTGAAATTCATGAAGCGGAAGCTTGCCCAGCTCATATTCACATGTAAGTGAGTATACTACCGAAGCTAAGTATTTCCTCATTTATAGGATATTTAAAGGGCAAAAGTAGCTTAATGATATTTGATCGACATGCTAATTTAAAGTATAAATATGGGAATCGCAAATTTTGGTGTCGAGGCTTTTATGTTGATACGGTTGGACGAAATCAGAAGCGAATTGAAGAATATATTCGTAATCAATTACAAGAGGACGTGGTAGCAGATCAGCTTAGTCTATTTGAGGAGTATGATCCATTTACAGGTGAGAAGAATAAAAGAAAGTAATCTTAAAGAGACCCGCTAGTCGGGACAGCTAGTAAAGGTGGTGCTGAAGGGAAAACATTCGGTAGGCCTTTAGGCTTCGGCCGGTAGCAGAGGCTTTCAGCCGAAGAGCAAAACACCCGTTCTGATATGATACCTCTTAAGTAGACATGGTAAATACCTAAAATCTACTTAAGAGGTATTTTTATGTCTAGAAGAGAAAATTTCACTCCATTCGAGAAAGAACAAGCTTGTATCGATTATATTAATGGTAATTGTTCCAGATCTGAAATACGTAACTGTCTCCATATTTCCACAAGGGCGATTCTAGATTGGGCTGCTATCTATAAAAAATATGGGATTTTAGGATTTACAAAGAAAACAAAAAATCGTTCCTATTTAAAAGAATTTAAAATGGAACTTGTAAAAAATGTATTAGTGGTGGCAAAGAAAGTTTAATTGACAAAAGGAATCATCACAAACTAGATGACGAGTTTAGGTAAACAGCGCCACGAATCAAAATGCTTAGCGATTGAATGCTTTAACAGAAATAAGGTTGAAGCATTAGCTGAATGTGCAATCTGCTCGGAATTACGTGTTCTGCATTTTATGAATGGAAACAGAGTAGTCCCAGCAGAGGAACAGTACAACCGTAGGGCTAAGCAAAAAGGTCAAAATTCTTGTTTGACACCAAAGTTGAAAAAGGAAATTGAGAACGGTTTAAAATCCTCTTGGTCGCCTGAACAGATTTGTGGTCCGCTATCAGCTTGAACAAAAGCCAATGGTAGCTTTTAAAACTATTTATAACTGGCTCTATGCTGGTTTGATTGATCTGGATTTGAGCGTCCTTCGCCATAAAGGAAAAACTCGACAACCCAAAGAAACACTTGGAAGATTTAGGCTTGGTACGCCAATTTCCCAAAGAAAACAGATTTAGCGACTATCTCTGATGAGGCTTTGAACAAGGCGTTATATGATATCAATCACCGACCACGAAAATGTTTACCTTACAGAACTGCTTGTGAAGCCCTAATAGAAGAGTTCGAGTAAATGTTGCACTTATTCTTGCAATTTATCAAGTATACATTATTAGAGAAGTATATCAATATGGCTCTTGGTTTTGAGTTCTAATTTGTGTGTGGGTGTCACTGGGTTAAAAAAGGTATATGAGGTTTAGTATAATGGTTCCAAAAAATTGAAGAGAAGGACTAGACAAATGACAAGAACACCAGGTAATAAAAAATGGTTACAAAATATTGCTAAGAAAATCAATTTCCCACTTTATCCAAAGAAAAAATTTAATGGAGAAGAAGTCACTCTCATGCCTGATGGGACAGTTCGATTATCTGAAACAGGAGAAAAGCCTTCTGCTGAAGCACTGGAAGCCTATCAAGACTTCGTTAAAAGATTCAATGAAAGACTACGTCGTTTTGGGGTAAGAACAATCGATGGAGAAGCAACATTGAATACTGTCTCTCGATTCTCGGACGACTATTATAAGAAGTATGCCTCGACACCATTGCTGAAACAAGTTTACCCAAATAATGACTTTCCTTTCCATTTGCAAATTCAAGAGGATTACATCATTCAAATCAACTATAGTCAAGAAACGGACTATGAGTTAATTAGTAAGCAACTAAACCAGTTAGATATGGATATCCTACTATTTATAGCTACATTCAGAAATGTTCAACTACTTCAAATTTCAAGGGAGTTTGGTTTACAGATTCCTAAAATCAAACCACATATCAAACGACTCAGAGAGTTTTACTTAGTTCAAGAGTGGGAGTTCGAACGTGAAGATACTCCAGGGGCTCTTGCGACAAGTTACTCTATTTACAGTCATGGAACGATGTTGCTCTTACTAGCAAATAAGATCAGCAGAAACTTCACTTATAAATGGAAAGATATTCTTCGGGAAGAAGATAACTACTCTCCTATTCGATACTGGAAGGTTGTAGATGCTTATCAGAACTTCAAATTTAATCAAAACTATGCCTATTTTGTTCCTACGTCAAAACTGGAGAAGTTCACGTATACAGTGACAAAGACACAAGAAAAGAGTGAGAGTACAAGTCCTCTTTCTGGTATGGAGAAACGAAAATCAGAATTACAAGCCAAAAAGGTGAAGAAGAAAGAGCGTACGTATACGGTCCATGTTCCTAGATATCTCTTTATAGGTCAGTTAGCTCTCAATAAAAAGGAAGATGACGGTACAAAAAATCTTTTTGATGTGTATCCTTATATCACTAATGTAGGTGATACCAGCGATCTTGATAAATTGCTAAATGTCTTTAAACACTTTGGACGTTTCGAGGACGGTTTAGACGAAGAGGGAAACAAACGTTATCTACTGATTATCGTGGACAATTTTGATGATATTCAAGAAATTGAAGACAAATATATGCTTATTGAAAACGGTGGCTATAAGAACCTTAATAACATTATTTTCCTTAACCTAGAACTTGCTGCAGAAGAAGGGATTGACAAGTCTCTTGTTGTTATCAGAAGTCAAAATACAACTGGTGGTGGTCGTGTGGCCAAATACATGCCTTTTAGAATGAATGAAGCGTTTAATGAACGTCCACTTATAAAAGATGTCGAACTAGAAGAGTTAAATCAAGAAGAAGGTGATACTGATGCTTAATATCTATATTGATCCCTACGTCCTATCTCCTTTTGAAACCTCTCCTTTTTTTCACAAGCTGACTAACTTTGCAAAATCTAAAGACCATAGAGTAGCTATTATGGGGTTTAAGTCCCATATCTCTTGGAATGCTCTATCGTATTTAGAAGATAAAGCTAAGATCACGATTACCCACAATCATGCAGACCTAGAGGATGAGAAAAAACATGTGGTTCTGCTAGCTGGCTATTTAAAAAAGGATATTGAGTTAGTAACGTCTCCAACAAACCACATTACAGATATTTTCCTCTTCGATGAGCAGGCTCAAATGGATACGAATACTTTGTCTCAGCTACTCAGCAAGGTCCCTTACGTGCATTACCTATCAACAGAGCATTTTTTCCATTCTCCTCACGTCAATAATTTCCCTAAGAACAGGCCATTGATTTTCAATACTCAACTTTTCCGAGACACGAGAAATATTTATTTTGCTAACAGTTTAGTAGAGGGACACGATTGTTTATTTGAAAGTCTAGCTAAAAATGATATTACCCAGCAATCTTTTTTTGGTAGTAACAGCTATATCTATATACCAGGTCATAATGAAAAAGAAGAAGCACGCGCAAAGGTCATCATGAACATCACAGAAATTGAGGATTTGACGGTTGAAAGCATAAAACCTTTAGAGCCAGTATCAGCCATTTCAGAACCTCAACAAAGTATGAAAGAGCTACGTTTAGACGAAATCGAAAAACGTCTAAAGCAGAAAATGCAAAGCTCAGATAAAATTAAAAACAATGAAAATTCAAGTGAAGTCTTGAAAATTACCTCTGAAACCCTTACAATGATAAGGAAGGTAATGGATTGTATCGGGAGGATGGAAGATAGTTTAAATGCTAAGATGGCTGAACAAGCTGACGACAACAATAAACTTGATTCAGATTTTGATCCATTATACGCCTTCAGAGCCCAACATAATAAATTGGGGGAAGATTAAACAATAATAAAGGGTTGAAGGAGAGTAAAATGACTGATGAAGTAATGACTAAAAAGAATATTTACTTAGTGTCAGATGTTGAAAAAGCTAGAGAACTTGAGGCATACATCGTAAGTACAAAAGATGGCATGGAAGTCTTTGGACTTATTGGCTGTGATGAACTTGAGGAATTAACAGATGCTCAACGAGAATTTGTGCAGAGCGATGAAGCGATGCAATTCAAAAGTAAATAAGCTCCATGATTGATTAAAAAGCTGAGAAATCAGCTTTTTTTGATTTGAAGAAAGAATTATAAGGGATTTAAAGAATGGAAGCATTACAAAATTTTATAACTGGGATATTTAATACGATATCTTTTTTTCGGTAGTGTATAATAAGTTGTGTAAACACAAAAAGGAATAAAACCGTTATAGTAGAGTTGCGAAACATTACTAGAAAGAGATTTATTTCTAAAAAGCATTCTAAATTTCCTTCTATATATTCTATTTTTGAAGGTAAACATTATGAATAATACGTATATCTTACTTCGTCATGCACATTCCTCCTATACAAGTGACGATTATAATCGTCCTTTATCAAATAGGGGAATACACTCACTATCAAACTTATATTTTTTAAATGACTATAACATTGATTATTACTTTTCGAGTCCATTTAAAAGAGCCTTTGATACCTTGTACAAATCACCAATAAATTTCGATAAAATACATATAGATGATCGCCTAAAAGAAAGAGTACTATCTTCTTCATATGTTGATGACAACGACTTTAAAAGTGTAATTAAATATTTATGGGAAAACACCTCCTATCCTCTACCTGGTGGAGAGTCAAATGTTACTGCTTTAAATAGGGTATTAGATTTTTTAAAAGATTTAGAACATAAGTACTCAAATCAAACAATTCTAATTACTTCTCATGGTAATATTATTGGAATCTTACTCAACTATTTTGATTCTACTTTTAATTACAAACAATGGGAGGAGATGACATTTCCTGACTGTTATATAATTAATAAAGATTCCTCTATTAAGAGAATTATGATATATTGGTGAACCCCCTCTTTTTTCCTGAAAGTGAAAAAAGCAAAAGCTGATAGAGGTGATAATAATTGGCGAGTTCTTCTGAGCAAGTCAGTGTCTTCTCAACGACTTCATGTGGACTTAAGGTTTGACAAAGGGTCTTCGAGTGAAATGAGTTACAAGATAACTTACGGCTGTCCTTTTGGAAGTGTCTCCAGTGATTTTTTAAAGTTCGATAAGGTAGCGACTTCTTATCAAACTGGTTCATAATGGCAATTCTTGTCTTTAAAAAGGCTCGACCAAGGTGCTGGATGATGTGGAAACGATCAATAATGATTTCGGCATTTGGGAAAAGCCTTCGAGCTAGTGGCATATAGGCTCCTGACATATCCATCGTTATAAACCGTACCTTTTGGCGTACTTTCAAAGGATACTTCAAAAAGTAGTTTCGAATAGTGGTTTGACGGCAATTATCAAGGATAGTTATGAGTTTGTTAGTCTCATAGTTTTGAGCCACAAAAGCGAGTTCACCTTTCTTGAACCCAAAATCATCCCAGGACATAACAGTCGGGAGTTTGTCATAATGTTCCTTGAAAGTAAACTGGTCAAGTTTACGATAGACAGTGGACGTCGACACACGAAGTCTTCTGGTAATATCTGTTAGTGATACCTTTTCAGTAAGGAGCTGTGCAACCTTTTGCCGGACAAGGTTGGAGATTTGGTGGTTTTTCTCAACAATTGATGTCTCAGCTACCGTGACTTTCTTACAATTTTTACACTGGAAGCGACGCTTTTTAAGACGTAATAGTGTAGGTGTTCCAGCTTGTTCAAGGAGAGGAATTTTAGAAGATTTTTGAAAGTCATATTTGATCATTTTTCCTTGGCAATGAGGGCATGGTGGTGCAGGGTAATCCAGTTTTGCATGAATTTCGATATGAGTATCAGTTTCAAAAACAAGAGAAATAATGATGTTTGGGTCTTTAATTCCGATTAATTCTGTGGTATTCTTAATAAGTCTCATAAGTTCTTCCTAATGATGGTTTGGTTGCTTTTCATTATAGTTCTTATGGGACTTTTTGTGTGCATTCAAAAAGCTCTATAATCTCTACAGTGGTTTTACCCACTACAGAAATTATAGAGTCAAAAGACTTTAGTCATTCTTAACTAAAGCTTTTTTAATCTTAGATTTTATCAAAAATCCAAAATAAAGAATAAATAGTTATGAAGAAAAAAACCTTCAATAAAAGTGAGATATGTAGTCTGTAAGATAATCTAAACTATAAGATGGATTGCTCAATCAGTTAAATGTAATGTGAGGATTATTTTTTATAAGAGTATCTAAGTACGATTCAAACATGGCAGCAATTGAAAGACTACCAATTAAATTAAAGTATTTGATAATTGATTTACAAATTTTTAGAGAGCTTATTTCTCCATTTAGTAAATTTAGTACCTCATTAAAAAATACGATACAACTTTTTTCGTACATACAATCATCGTTTATTTTAAAATTTTTAGCAATTTGTAAAGCTTCTTTTGCACGTCTGATATCTTGTCTGTCAATGTATAAAATGATCATATTTATGAACATCCTAATTGATTCGTTGCCATAGTATCTTAATGTTGAATACTTTTCCAAGTTTAAATTAATTTTTCGAAAAATCAGTTCAATGAACTCGCTATCAAATATAAACATAGCATTGTTAAATAAAACAGTTTCATAGTGAGTCCAGGTTTCTATATTTATTAGATAGTCACGAAGAATTTTTTCTTCTGTACAAGAGCTTGTATTGGTTAGTCTCCCAAGTAAGGATGAAATTAATGCATAAATGATTTTCTCTTTGACGTTTATTTGTGACGAGTAGCTAGTCAGTAAGTTTTGCAATCCTACTATATTATTTTTTTCAAAATAGATTTTAATTTTCTCCATATCAGTAAATTCTTTTTCCAATTGAAAATTATTACAGATAAATAGGAATTCATCAACATTAACATTGAGATGATTCAGTAGGTAAAATAGTTTTGTAGAAGAAATATCAACTTCATTGTTCACAAAACGATAGTATGTTTGCCTAGAAAGATAATTTCCACAAATTTGTTTTACTGAAAAATGTTTTTGACGTCTAAGATGATCGATTGCTTGTCCAAAATTCATTGCCACCTCCATACTATGTAACATATTTGTGACTATGATACATTATTTGCAACTAAATGTCCAATGGAAATTAATTTGAGTTATAGTAACACCATCAATACATTAAGTGTGGAGGTAACTATATGTGGTTGATTTTACTATTTCTTTGAAAATTGTAGGGAAATTCTAAGTATTTAAGAAGATTAGCTTTGTTCCAAGACCCTTATTCCAATTTGATATGTGCTAATTGGAACTTTATGAAAAGTATTTTGCAGACAGCTCTTCTTTTGATTTTAAAAGGTTCATTTATTTGAGGTTTAGGATGTCTACCTATTGATGTTCTTAAGATAATTGAGCCTTTTTATATTTTCGTAACTATAATAATGTAGATTTAGATTTAAAAACTAGGATTTTTTGAGAGGAAAGCAAGCACGATTATGACAAAGCATAAAATTAAGATTAATAAATGGACTACACGATCTAAGTTGAATCGAATACTCTAATTGATATTGTAATAAAAAAGCATAATGTAGTAAATTCTATTCTTTGTATTAAAAAATGTTTTCACTGTAACTCAATAATAGATTAAGTAGGGACAATTACTTTTATGAAGAATTACTAAGCTAAATAAAAATATATAATGGTAGTAGTATTGATTATATTTTAAAAAGGAGACATAAATGAAACGTCCTATTTTCTCAGAAAAACTAAGTGTTAGTGAGTTTAAAAAATTTTATTGGTATAAGACTGAATTGCAGGAAATTTGTCAAAAGTATAACTTACCAACTTATGGTACAAAATATGAGTTAGCAGTATATATTATACAATTTTTAAATGGGACCCCTGCTCATTTAATTAAGCCAGTAAGAAAGAACAATCGGTCAGGAATACCAGCTAGTGAAATTACTCCTCACACAAAGATAATAGCTTCAGGAGTTAGTTTAAACAATGAAACACGAAAGTTTTTTTGTAAATATTATAATGTAAAGAAATTTTCGTTTAATAAAGCTATGGGAATTAAAATGAGAGAGATTGAATCGAATAATGATGTAGAAGCTACTATACAAGATTTGATTGATGTATATGAGAAAGGAACTATGGATTTAACTGGAAATAATGAAGAAAAGACTTACCAATGGAATAACTTTGTACGTGAATTTAGAAATGATAAAATCTCCTCGCTTTATAATACTCCATTAAAAGTAGCTGCAATACTATGGGGGAAGGTAAGAGATTCAGATATGCCCAAAAAATATAACAGAAAGTTAGTAGAACTTTATCAAGATGATATTTCATCATTTTTAAAGAAGGAGGAGAGATAATGGGAGAATTTTATTCAAAAATAAGAGAAATCTGTACAAATTGGGGGAATAAAATTGCATATACTCAATTTGAATCAGATCGTTCCATAAATATTTCTTACTTGCAATTCTTAGAATTTGTAGAGAAACTAATTGTCAAATTAAAAGACTTAGAATTACCCAAAAGGGCAGTAATTGGTGTGAATTTAACTCGTAGTTATCAGGTTAGTGCATATATAGTGGCGTGCTCTGCCTTGGACTACATTTATGTTCCACTTGATACTGAGTACCCAGATGAATATATTGATAGTGTTAGTAATCAATTAAATATAAACCTTCTTGTACAAGAAGATTCTACAATAGTATTAAATAAAAATGAGAATAGTATATCTGAAGATTGTAGATTTATTTATTTTACCTCAGGGTCAACAGGTGTTCCTAAAGGAGTGATGCACGGTGAGAAGCATCTTTTAGAGCGAATTAACTGGATGTGCTCTATCTACCCATTTTCAGAAGAGGAGATAATGGGGCAGCGTGCTTATATCAGTACAATTCCTAGTGAATGGGACTTATTCGGGGCTTTTTTTTCAGGAAATACAACTGTTTTTATCCCCAATACAGTAATGCAAGATATCAATACTTTTTCTAATTTTATTGATGAGCATAAAATCACTAGATTGACACTAAATCCTACAATATTACGATTTTGGATCAAATATAAGATAAGCGATAAAGTATTAAAGTCATTGAAATATGTCATTTCGCTTGGTGAAAAATTGGACAATGCTCTGATTAATCTAATAATAAAGAAATATTCATTCATACTTCTAGATGATTATGGTTCTACAGAGACAAGCACACTTATAATTACAGAATATATCAAAAACAGAAAGTCTTGTATAAGAAAAGCTCCTTATTATAAATTAATGATTAAAAATCAGGAGCTAATTGTTAAAGGTGAGAATTTATTTATTGGCTATACAGGTGATAAAGAGACTAAACTTCATAGAAAATACTATAAGACGGGAGATATTGTTGTTGAACGGGATGGTGGGAAAATAGAAATTGAAGGGCGAAAAGATGATATTGTTAAGATTAGTGGAAAAAGAGTCAATACGAAACTAGTTGAACGATATTTAAAAGAAATTTATAAGAATCAAGAACTTGCTGTAGTTACAGTGAAATCTCATGGGGAGCTGGAATTACACGCTGTACTTGTTACTAATAGTGAGGAAGACAACTTTGTTGAAATTCGTCGAAAACTGACTAAGAAGATTCCAAGTTATATGGTTCCTACGAGCTTTCATATTGTTTCAGAACTTCCTAAACTACCGAATGATAAAATTGATTATAAAAGTCTATCTAAGCAATTAGCTGCAGATGATAATAAATTAGTTACACAAGAAAATTTTTTGAATTCAGCCAAAAATATTATCGGTGAAGTAATTGGTAAACGGATTGAAGGAAAACTATTAGATAGTAAATTTATTGATATCGGAATGGATTCTACAAGAATAATGGAAGCAGTTGGACGTTTGAAGATGAAATTAAATAGTGATATACAAGCATCGGACTTTTATAATTTTGAGACTCCTAGAAAACTCCTAGAAAAGATGACGTCTGATTCAACATTTGAACAAGTTGGAGAGACGGATAGAAAAGCAGTTACAGATGATATTGTAATTGTTGGAGTAAGCGGACGATTTGCAGAATATTCTAATATTGAGGAACTTTATTCTGGATTAGTTGAAGGAAAGACTTCGTTTTATGAAGATAACAGACTGGGGTTAGAAAAAATTTATAGTAACAAGCATACTATTCTGGAAAGTACATATGTTAAAAGAGGAGGCTTTTTAAGTACTTGGAATAGATTTCAAAACTCTGTTTTTGAAATGACTACCAGAGAAGCGGAATTAATGGACCCTCAGCAAAGATTCTTATTGATGGAAACTGAAAATTTATTTAGACAAGTCGGTTTTAAAAGAGGAAGCTTATTTGATAATAATATTGGTGTCTTCATAGGAGCAGACGAATCTGGTTTTAGAAACTGTATAAAGAGGGATTATCGTAATTCACCAGATGCTATCTTGGGAAATTTAACAGCATTAATTGCTAATAGAATATCTTATTATTATAATCTTTCTGGTCCAAGTTTGATGATTAATACGGCTTGTTCGTCATCCCTTGTAGCTGTCATAGAAGCGATGGAAAGTATAAAGCAAGGGGAATGCAATCTTGCACTTGCAGGTGGCGTATCTATACAAATGAGTAAAGACTATTTTATTGATACATCTAGGTTGAATATCTTTTCTGATACGGAGAAGCAATGTACTTTTTCAGACAAAGCAGATGGCTTTTTAAGCGGTGAAGGTGGGGCAGTGATTCTCTTAACAAAAGAGTCTTATGCTTTGGAAAATGATCTAACAGTACTTGCACGTCTTAATGGTGCATTTTCTAATCAAGATGGCAGTTCAAATGGGATTACAGCTCCAAACGGTCAAGCACAAGTTAGCTTGTTAAATAATGTATTAAAGCAAAGTGCTTTGGGGGTAGATGATATCACTGCTGTGGAGTGTCATGGTACAGGGACACACTTAGGTGATTTAGTAGAATTAAATGCCTTAGATACAGTATTTAAAGATAGAAAAGAGAGCCTAGTAATTGGTTCCCTAAAATCTAATATTGGACATTTAAACGCTGCTGCCGGAATTGCTTCATTAGTGAAAGGTCTGCTTTGCTTAATCAAACAAAAGTTATTTGTCACTCCTAATGCTTACCCTCTAAATAGTCTATTTAATTGGAAAGATTCGAGCTTAATAGTTCCGAGGAATCTTCAATGTCTCCAAGAACGCTCTCCGCGAATTATGATTAATTCTTTTGGAATTGGGGGAACAAACGCAACATGTATACTAGAAGGTGTTGGAACATCATTAGTTTCTTTTGAAAATAATCTTGATTTAGGAGACAATATGTCGGTGGAATTCCTTGATTTGGGTGGTAATCTTAGTAAAATAGCTCAAGAAAGGGCAACTTCAGAGAGAAAAGTAGAAGCACCTAATATTAGACAGAAATTTATGGAGTTGCTGGAAAGAGAGCTCAATATCTCACAAAATGATATTGACTTTTCTAAATCACTCAAAGATATTACAGACTCGTCACTGAAAATTATGAATATAAGATTTATGATAAAAGAGAAATTTAATAAGGATATTAGTTTAAAACAGTTATTTTCAAACCAATCTATCAAAAGTTTGGAATCATTGCTTATTATTAATGATACTGAGAATAATGTAGAGTCATCACTTAAGTCGGATGATATTGATAATATGTCTGATGAGCAAGTTATTGACTTGTTTAAAGGAGTAGAAAATGAGTGAAAAATATCCACTTTCGGCACTTCAACAATCTTATATATTGGGGAAACTTGGTTACAGCGATGATTATACGGGATGTCATACTTATACAGAATTCGAATTTGGGAAGGAATTAAATCTGAATATTGAAAAAGTTAATCAAATTTGGAATCAGTTACTTATTAATCATCCTGTTTTAAGATTAGCTCTTGATGAGAATGGGCGACAATATATTAAAGAGTATGAAGAATATAAGTTTACTAAATCATTGGATTTAAAAAGTACTAGAGAACGATTGGCAAATAAGATATATTCATTGGATGAATATCCCCTATACACTATTACTTATACAGAGTTATCTGATTCTACTATTTTTCACTTTAGTATTGATTCATTGATTGTGGATGCATATAGTGCTAAAACACTTTTTGATGAAATGTATAGTGCTTACCATGGGGGAAAAATAACTTCTGAGAATCAAAGTTACTTTGAATGGTATAGTTCGTGGAAAGAGAGGAGTAATAAACAACAGGAGAAATATTGGGCTAACAAGTTGAGTCATTTAGACTTAAGTAATAACCCATTACAATTTAAAAATCCAAGCAACGATAATACTCGCTACAGAAAATCTTTTGAGTTTGATGGAAACTCTACAAAACAGCTAATACAGTATTGTAATGATAAAGGGATGCTTTTAACAGCACTTATCACTTATGCTTTTGCGAGGGTTATGTTAAATAGGTTAAAGGTTGATCGTTTAAATATTGTTAATACTTTAGCAAATAGAAACCCTGTTTTAGGTAAATCGGTAAACTGCATAGGTCCGCTAACGAATACAGAAATTATAGAAGTAACGAGCGAGTTGTCAATAGATAAAATTTCTGATGATCTATATAGAGATTTAGAAAATTCAGAGATTGAATTGTCAGAAAAAATACAAAATTATAACGGTAATGTATATTTACCATTTGTGATTACAGTTAATACAGATAGTAAAAGTAATTTAGATAAATATAAAGTTTTTGAGGTATCACAAACTCCTAATGTAGAACTTGAAAATATTATTAGTGTTATAGATGGGAAACTAATATGGGAATTGAACTATTCTAGACGTTTTTTTAGCCATGAAGAAACAGATGATTTATTAAGTGATTTAAAAACTCAAATGTATAACTTTTTGCGCTCTAAAAATATTGATAAAGAGAAAAAAAATGACAAAGAGATAACACTAAGTGAACTGCAACAAGGATACGTGCTAGATAATATAAAATATGGTCAAGTAAATTTTGTGCTACGCAAATTTACGACTACGATGGATTCTATATCAGAATTAAATGGAGTGATAAGAACTCTTGTTGACACATATCCATTTCTTTCTTATGAAATAGAGCAGTTTAGTTATATTAAGGAGACAGAAAACTTAATATATCACCAGCTAAGAAGTTTGGATGATATCATTCATATTATGGATCTAAATCGAAGACCACTTGAAATAGGTTATTGTACTACGAGTGGCGGTTTAGAGCTGGTTTTTGTATTTAGTATGATATATTTGAACTCTAGTTCAATAATTTATCTGATTGAACAAGTAGAAAAGATGCTAAATGGAGAAATTGACTTGATTAGGAAAGATTTGAAATTTCCAATTTCCTATCAAGAGAAAAAATTTGATAAAAATTATTGGAAACAAAAATTTAGTAATATTGATTCTGTTCCTACAACCTCATGGACTAAACTTGAAGATTCTTTTGAAGTGCTAAAAAGAAGGTGTTTCACATTTGGTATGTGGAGTAGTGTTGAGGCTGAGTGTGTGCAACGTGGATTAGATGCCAGTGATTTTTTACTTTCTGCTCTAATTTGTGCTTTAAAGGAGAATGGTATTCGTCCCCAATTTTATCCAGTAGTAGTATCAAAGAATCCAAACATTTTTTATGAAGATTTTATTGATGATAGTACATTATATTGGATTGATTCCTCACCAGATATAGAGGTAGTTCAGCAGGGAAAGAAAATTTTTATGGATAGGAAGAATGATTTAATTAATTATTCTTCAGATCTTCTCACATGGCTTCATAAAGAAGGTATCTTGCCTCGATCTCAGGTTGTAATTACTGATTGCAGATCAACGATTACAAAGTATAAGGAGGAGTTTGGGTATTCAAAATCTTCCGGAATAAGCTTGGATATAGTCTTAAATAAGAATGAGTACGGATTACAAATTGAACTGAATTATCTAGAGTCGGTTTATGATGAAACTACTCTAGATCACATCGTAGATAACTTGAGAGATTCATTGATTCAGTTATTAAAGAATGAAGGAGAGAATATGAAAGAAATTGGAGTATCTGATAGGAACTATACGGTTGAGCAGATGCGCTCATATTTAAAATTCGGAAAGAAGCTTAGCAAAGAAACATTTAAAAAGATTGTTTATGATTTCAATGATACGGTGTCTGAAGTTTCATATAAGGAATTAATTTATGATGGATTTGATCAGAATGTGATAAAAACTCCGGATAAAATTGCTGTAATTACTGATAGCATGGAAGTGACATATAAAGAGTTATCAGATTTAGTAGACAGATTTGCTTATAATTTATCTATTAAACTTCCATCAATTAGTCAGGGAGATGTTATAGCGGTAGCACTTGATCGCAGTGTAGAAATGGTTGCAGTCTTACTTGCGATACTTAAATTACGTTGTGCCTATTTACCTTTGAGCACTACTGATGGCTATCGAAGGATTGAAGAAATACTCAACGATGCAAAACCTATTGCTGTAATTACAGACGGAGGGTTGGATTCTAAAGTTAATCACTCATGTATTATTAATTTAGAATCTCTAAATAACGAGATTGAAAAAGAGACAGATTTGTCCATGATAGGACATCCTGAAGATCTTGCATATATTATTTTTACAAGTGGAAGTACTGGAAAGCCAAAAGGAGTTCAAATTAATCATGAAAGTGTTGTTAATTTGTTTCTTTGGATGGAAGATGAATTACGACTAAAAGACTTTGGAAAAGTATTAGCAGTAAATCCCTTAAACTTTGACCTATCGGTATTTGATATTTTTGGAACTTTGCACTTAGGAGGGACGATTCGATTATTATCTACAGAAGATAGGTTGAATATCTTTAAGATTATTGAGATTATACAAACTGAACAAATTAGCTTATGGAACTCTGCTCCAGCTTATCTGAAAATGGTTACCGATGAAATGATGTTGTCTGATAAAATTTATAATTCTTTAAAACACATTTTATTAAGTGGAGACTGGATTCCTACTGAAATGATTTCTACAGTCAAAACACTTTTTCCTAATTCAAATTTTATCGCCTTAGGAGGAGCTACTGAAGCAACTGTATGGTCTAATTTTTTTAATGCTAAAGATTATATGGAGGGGATGTCCACTGTACCATACGGAAAACCAATATGGAATTCCAAATATTACATATTAAACAGCGACTTGACTCCATGTGAAATAGATGAAGTGGGTGATCTTTATATTTCTGGGATCTGTTTATCTCCTGGTTATTTAAATGACCCAGATAAAAATAAAGCTAGTTTCTTGGATAATCCGTATGAGAGTAACTTGTTGTACCAAAAACTATACAAGACAGGAGATTTAGCGAAGTATTTACCTGATGGGACAATTATTTTCTGCGGTAGAAAAGATAACCAAGTTGAGATTAATGGTTATCGAGTTGAGTTAGGAGAGATTGATAGTTGCTTTAAAGAATTAGGGCTGAAAGATGTAATTACTCTCTTTAGTGATAAAGAGTTGATAGTGTACACGACTTCCCAATTATCCGATAGCGAGAAGCAGCATTTCAGAGAGAAAAGTAGAGAAAATTTGGCTTCTTATATGGTACCAAAAAGAATTATTAGTATTCCTGAATTTCCAATTACTATAAATGGGAAGGTTGACCGCAAAAAGCTAGAAAAAATGAAAGAAGCAAAGGATATACATAAAGAAAGTGCTGAAAAAAGCTCATCATCTTTGATGCTTAAACAACTTCTTTTCAATATCTGTTCAGAAATTGTTGACAGGAACATTACAGAAGCTGAATATGAACTTAATTTAGGTGATTTGGGCTTTAGTTCTTTGCAGTTTGCTTTACTTTCATCAAAATTGAATCAAAGACTAAATCAAAAAGTTAATCCTGCATTATTCTATAAGTATGATTCTATTAAAAAGATAGTATCTTTCTTAGAGGAAGAGAAAAATACTCAAAATAATAAAGATGTGATTTCAGGTGGAGAAAATAGTAGAAAAAGTGATAGTCTTTTCAAATTTAATAATGATGATATTGCAATCATTGGCTTATCAGCTAGAATGCCTGAGGCAGTTGATGAAATAGAGTTTTTCAATAATCTAATTGATGGGAAGGATACAACTCGAGAGATTCCTGATAATAGGTGGAATTGGAAAGAGTTTTACGGTGATGAAGGAACGGGAAATTCTAAAACTAAAGTGAACAAAGCTCATTTCATGAAAGAAATTGATAGTTTTGATAGGCAGATGTTCAAGTTATCTCCGCATGAAGCAAGGATGATGGATCCACGACAACGAATTTTATTAGAAGAAACAGGAAATTTATTACAGAAATCAGGTTATGACTTTGATGAGCTGCGAGGACAAAATATAGGAGTATTCATAGGAGCAACAGGAGATGAATATTACAATTTACTTATTAATCAAAAAAAGGAAATCAGTCCGTATTCAATGATTGGTACTTCTAAGACAATTCTGGCTAATAGAATCAGTTACTTCTTTGATTGGCATGGTCCTAGTGAAGTTATAGATACTGCATGTTCAAGCTCATTAGTAGCTTTACACAATGCTATATTATCATTACAAAATAGGGATTGTAGTAAAGCATTAGTAGCAGGTATTAATGTAATTCTTGATCCATTGCCACATATTGGTTTAGCAGAAACAGGGATGCTTTCACCAGATGGCAGATGTAAAACACTTGATAGCGCAGCCGATGGATATGGACGTGGTGAGGGTGTAGGACTAATTCTACTTGAGACTGTAGGAGAGGCAAATAAAAATTCTGATAATATCTTATGTACTGTTAAGACGAGTGCTGTAAATCATGGAGGGAAAGCAAATTCGTTAACCTCACCAAATATTTCGGCACAATCTGATTTATTGGAAAGATGCTATCAAAGTCCGACTGTTGATTTAAAGCAGTTAAAATATATAGAATTACACGGCACTGGAACTGCCTTGGGGGATCCTATCGAAATTGAGGCATTGAATGAAGCCTTAGGTAGTAAAGTGCAGGTTTCCCAAGTTGGATTAGGAGCTGTTAAGACCAACATAGGACATTTAGAAGCGGCGGCAGGAATTTCTGGTGTAATTAAGTGTGTAATGGCGTATAGGTTTGGTTTATTTCCTGCAAATTTGGGCCCTAACAAATTGAATCCTAATATTGATTTAGATGGTACACCATTCTATCCGGTAAATGAGAATCAGATGTTACCTAAAGGTGAGACTATCTTAATGGGGATTAGTTCGTTTGGATTTGGGGGAACGAATGCACATGTTGTATTAGGAGGAATAGTAAATGAATGATAATACAGGTTACATCATACCATTTTCAGGTAATTCAAAGAAAGAGCTTGAGTACTATTTGAATGAGGTAAAAAGAAGGTTAAGCTCTTATAATATATCTTTGTATAATATTCAAGTGATTCTTGAGGTATTATCACGAAAAAAATCTAAACAATATAGAGTCGCATTCATTGTTGATGACAGCGAGGAGCTATTAAATCTGATTACACTTTATCTTTCTGATCCTGCTGTAGATAATAAAAAAATAGTTACCGGTAATATTCTCCAAGATACTAACTTTATTGGAGATTCAAATGAAATTAAAGAAGTAGATAGCTTAGGCGAGATTGCACAACTATGGTGTTGGGGTTTAAGAAATGATGCTAATATTCAGCTAGATAAACAGGTGGCTTTACATAATAGAAGGATTGATTTAGGAGGTTATTATTATAATAGTGAACATATCCCACGTTCAATGGGAATGGTGTCTCCACTTAATAAAGAAGAATTGATAAACAATCAAATTAGATATGAGAAATTTACATTGACTGGTGAGGAAGATTTCATTCAAGACCATGTTCTTTATGGTAAGAGTATTGCTCCTGCAGCCATGTATATTGAGTTGCTGTTCAAGGTTTTTGAAAATAAGCGTGTTACTATAAGAAATTTAACCTGGAGTAAAGTATTGGACTCGTTCCCGGCTACACTTAAATTAAAGATTACGGAATCTATCAATGAAGTACGAGTTGAATTTTTAGATGGAAATGAATTATTGTATTGTAGCGCAGATGTTGTATTTAATAATACTAAACAAGAATTTAGCTCAAATATAGTAGATAATCAACTGTTCTTATCAAGTATTGAAATAGATAGTTCCAATATTTACACTAGTTTTTCTGATATGAAAATAAATTATGGCTCAACTTTTCAAAAGCTAGAATCGTATTCATCAAATGATGAAGTAGCAAGGGGAAACCTTAATAAAAACAGCTCATACAGAATGTATGATATGACAGTCATAGATGCCGCACTTCAGACAGCACTACTGTTTAATAGGAATGTTGGTAATGAGGTGAACTATCCATTTATCGTTGAAGAAATTGAGTCACAAGGTGCACTAGAAGACGCGGATCATATTATAGTCACTAAAAAGAATAATAAGTTAAATATTGGAATTTATGGAATTAATGGAATTTATTTGCTTGGATTAAACGGGTATATCGGTTTTAGTGGCAAAAAAAAAAAAATTTGATGACTTTTAATTATCAGATTGGCTCATTTTCCGATAAGGAAGTTGGAAAATTTGTCATTTTGCTATCTGGTAAGAAGATAGCATATCATGTCGGAGAATATGAGGTTAAAATGGAGGAATTCCTTGGTAGACTCTCTAATGAATCTAATGTTTTAATTAATGTTAAAACTGGTGACTATAAACAATCATATTTGAATATACTTGGTTACTTTAAATCATTTCTAGTGAAACATAAAAAAGTTGGATATCTCATTGATTATGATTTAGAAGATGATTTAAGTTTTTCTATAGCAAATGCGATTTATTCTTTTATTAAAAGTGCTGTAGCAGAAAATGGTGGCGGAAGTGTTAGACTTAAAAATCGCTTAATGACCAAAGATAAGACATTATTAAGAAATGTATTTATCAAGAAGGGTGGAATTTACATTGTGACTGGTGGTACAGGAGGAATTGGACAGAAAATTGTAAATTATATTACTGCAATGGGAGGAGTACCGGTTGTTTTAGGTCGTAGTTCTACGTTAGTGGTGAAAGATGACTTTGTTTCCTTACCTATTGATATTACAGAGCGAAATAAGTTAGGTAGTGAATTAAGGAAGTATGGTGTAGATAGATGTCATGGGATTTTCCATTTTGCTGGCTCAATATCAGATAAATTAATTTTAAATAAAGAGGAGAGACTAACAAACGTTATTCTCAGTAAAGTGGACGGTCTTCTAAATTTAATGAACTGTTGCTCAGATTTTGAATTTGTTGTTCTGGCTTCTTCATTAGTTTCAATCGCTGGAAATATTGGGCAGAGTGACTATGCATTTGCAAATGGTTTCCTTAATGGCTTTTCACAAATAAAATCGTTAAAAGAAAACTTTGCTACTTTTAGTTTATTATGGCCATTTTGGAAATATGGAGGTATGAAGATGGATTTAAAAGAGCAAGAAACTATGCAAAATATAACAGGGCTAGAGCCAATTTCTGATGAAGAAGGACTAAAAATACTCTTTGAGGGTAAGAAAGTACTTGGATGTACTGCAGTACTTGGTGGTCATTTAGAGAAAGCATATGATTGGATTAATTCAAAAGGAAAGGTTGTTTTAGATGAATTATAATGATGTTAAAAAAATTATTTATAAAGTATTGAGTAAGGAAACAGAGTTAGCTGAATCTGAAATTAATGAAGAAACTAGCTTTGAGGAATTAGGAATCGAATCAGTGATGATGCTTTCGATTACTAGAAAGTTGGAGGAATATTTTGGCGAACTTCCTAAAACGTTATTTTTTGAATATGATAATCTGAAACAATTAATTCACTATCTATGTGAAAGTAAAAATATAACAGAATTAAAAGATGTTAGCGATACCACTTATGGTAAATCTAAACCGGAAAACTCTTATGATAACAATGACAGCAGGATGCTTTCTCAACCAATTGTGGAAGGGAGTTATTCTAAAACCGAGAACCCTGAGAAAACTGGTGTTATTGATGGATTTATTAAGCAGATCTCAACACATTCAAAAATGCATATTGACCGAAAAGAAGACTCGCCAGTTGATTCTTCAAAAGACTATATAGCGATTATTGGTATGAGCGGTAGGTTTGCTGATGCACGTAATATTGAAGAATTTTATTATAACTTAAGAAACGGTAAAGATTCTGTAAGAGAAATCCCAAAGGAAAGATGGGACTGGTCTGAATGCTTTTCAACAAAAGAAAATTTGAAACCAGGTGAAACATATTCAAGATGGGGTGGTTACATGGATGATATTGATAAATTTGATCCTTTATTTTTCAATATTTCCAATCAAGAAGCCAAAGGTTTAGATCCACAGGAGAGAATTTTTCTTGAGACAGCGGTAGAAACATTAGAGGATTCAGGGTATACTCCAAAATCTTTAGATAAAGAAAAACTAGGGGTTTTTGTTGGTGTAATGTGGGGGCAATATCAACTTTATGGGGCTGATGATGCAGAAACTGGTTCTTCTTATGCCTCAGTCGCTAATAGAGTTTCCTATTTTTTAAATGCACATGGTCCAAGTTTAGCAGTAGACACCATGTGTTCCTCCTCTTTAACATCTTTACATTTAGCTTGTAAAAGTATACTAAATGGTGAATCAAGCATAGCTCTTGCTGGAGGAGTAAATATTACTGTACATCCTAATAAGTATCTTTATTTATCAAAGACAGGATTTGCTTCCACTGATGGAAAGTGTAGAAGCTTTGGTATTGATGGAGATGGTTATGTTCCTGGAGATGGTAGCGGAGCTGTGTTGTTGAAAAAATTAGAACAGGCTAAGAAAGATGGAGACCATATTTATGGGGTTATTTTAGCCAGCGGTCTTAACCATGGTGGGAAGACACGGGGATATACAGTACCTAATTTAGAATCGCAGTATGAGTTGATTAATTCAACCTTGAATGAAGCAAAGGTATCACCTACAGATATATCCTACATGGAGATGCATGGGACTGGAACAAGTTTAGGTGACCCAATTGAAATTAGGAGCATGGGTAAAAATTTTTCTGATGCTTATGATTCAAAGATTCCTATTGGGTCTGTAAAATCCAATATTGGACACTTAGAATCAGCAGCAGGAATAGCAGGATTGATTAAGGTTTTATTACAAATAAGAAATAAGGAACTTTTCCCTTCTCTCCATTCTAGTACGCTTAATCCAAATATTAATTTTGAATCAACTCCATTTTATGTAAATCAAAAGCTTTCTAAATGGGAGGTACAAGAAGGGAGAAAGCGTATTGCCTCAATTAGCGCATTCGGCGCTGGTGGCTCTAATGCTTATATAGTTGTTGAGGAATATAATGAGCAAAGTAGGGAAAATGTGATTGACCAAAAGTTATATTTTCCTCTTTCAGCTACTAGTACTGATCAATTAAAAGAGAGTGCTATAAATATAGCAAATTATCTTTTGAATTTTACAACTCAAGTCAAGGAGAAATTTGATGAGAAATACAATAGGAAGGTTGATTCTTTTTATTCCTTGTGTAAGTATGATAAAAATATTATTGATAATGAAACAACACTTCAAGATTTAGAATTAGACCCAAAAGAAGTTTTACTCTTGCTTGGTTTCTCAACAACTCCTTCTTTTTCTCAAACAACAACGGTTGATGAAATTAAGCAGATCTTAGATAATGAAAGAAGTGCAAAGATTTCTAATGCGATGAACAATAAGTTGATTGATACAGCTTATACACTTGAATATGGTAGAAATCACTATGGATTTAGATGCTTAATTGAATCGTCTACTTACGATGAATTTATTTTTAAACTAAATCATTTGAATGAAAATGAAATTGTAAAAATTCGTCGAAATCAAAAAATTGATGATAATTATATAAAGCAATTAGAGTTAAATGGTAATTTTAAGGTATTGCGTAAACTATGGCTTTCTGGTCTCCCAACAATGCTACAGAACTATTCAAACTATGAAGTCCGTAGAACTAGTCTCCCCACATATCCATTTTTAAAAGATTCTTGTTGGTTTGATAAGGGTATTAAAAGAGGTACTTTAACTCCTGTTAAGTATAACCCTCAATTGGAGAGAAAAGAATTTTTGAGAATTGCCTCAAAAAATTACCATAAAGTAGTATCTAATTCAGAATTGAAGAGTAATAATATCGAAATTATTAAGAGCGATTCAGATTGTTGCTTTGTTAGGTTTAGTACTTCACTAGCTCCATTGGAAATTCTCTCTAAACTCTCATATATTATTAATCAGTTAGATTGGAAGATTAATGACTTTTCTGACGTAGTAATTAATGGAACATTAAGTAATTTTTTGTATTTAGAATGCAATGAAGAAAAGTTGACAAGTTTTTTATTATTTAATGAGAAGATACTAGAACAAAATGCAGTTAATACAGTAGATTTTGTTAAGAACCAAACTTCAGGATATACCTTGAGATCAAGGAAAGTTTTGGGGAAAAGGGTAGGTAAATCAGAACGTTTTAATTTCTCTTGGGAAAAAATAGATTCGAATATTAGATTGGAAAAATCAATAATTTCCTCAATAATTCAACGGTTGTATACTGCACAAAATAATTGTATTGTTTATGATTTTAGTAACCTTGGGAAAAAAGACTATCATGATGATATTGAAAAATACAAGAAAGAACAAGCATTATTAGTTTCATTGCTTCAAACTACCATTAAAGAGAACAAGGGATTTTTTGATACACTAATAATTAAGATTGATAAGAGATATGAAAGCTATTTCTCATTTTTACAAGGAATTGTACGAGCTCTAAATAAAGAGGTTAGTAACTCACAAATTTACATAATAAAAACAATATCAGAAAATAGTGATTTAATGATACCTATTATGAATACAGGAGGGATTTTTAATCTTAATAATAATGAATTGCTAGAAGAAGTCCTAGAGAAGGACAGTACTATTCTTCCACAGATAGGAGATAGTCGAATTTCTTCTGGAACCTTTGTATTAATTGGTGGAAGTGGCGCAGTTGGTCGTCTATTGACAAAATCGTTAAAAGATAATGGTGAACATTCAATTATCTGGTTTGGCAGAAAAGATATTAACAGTGTCAACATTCCCAAAGGTATAGAATATGTTCAATGCGATATTTCTGACTTCGAGAACCTTAAACTTAATTTGCAAAATGTTGTGAGTAAATTTGGTTCAATTACTTCAATATGGAATTTGGCGATGGACTTTGATATTAAAAGGGTATTGAATCTTCAAGAGTCGGATATAATGAATTCTCTTAATATTAGAGTTACTGGTTCACTTAATCTTTTGAAAGCAATTGATGATTTAAATGTAGGTTCTATTTTATTTTTCTCATCAGCAGAGGCTTATATTGGGAATTCCGGATGGGGACTCTATTCAGCTAGCTGTTTAGAGATGAACAAACTTATTTTAGATTATGTAAAATTAAATTCTTTAGGGGCAACTGTGAGTATTATAAATTGGGGATTTTGGAAAAATAAAGATGATTCCGTCAATAATAGTTTAAAGAAGAGAGGAATTTTCCCAATTGATGAATCTATTGGTCTATCAATTATTAACTATGTTTTAAATAATAAAGTAGAAGAACTAACTGTTATGAGGATTTCAAAGGAAGTTAGTGATAGAATTAATGTTCACTCGGACGAATCAGGTTCGACAGGTGGTGAGGAAAATGTTAGTTATATACATCAGAAACTAGTTAAGAATGTCTCTTCAGATGATGTCCTCAAAGTCTTTAGCGATGTACTAGCTATTCCGTTAGAACGGCTTGAAATTGATAGAGATATAGCAAGTTTTGGTGTTGATTCTATAATGTTATCTACACTAACTAAAGAATTTAAAAGGATATTCCCAACATTTGAGGAGAGGATCCTAATTGAAAATAGCACGATTAGCGAAATCACTCAAGAGCTTCAGCATCTAAAGGCTCCGGTCACTACTATTGATATTGCAGATAGAGCTCGTCCAGGGGATGGATCAAGCATATTAAAAAAAGTCTTAAGAATCTTTAGCAAAACATTGGATATCACATCAGATCGACTTGACGTTGATAATGATATAGCAAGTTTTGGTGTTGATTCTATAATGTTATCTACACTAACTAAAGAATTTGAGAAAGCTTTTCCCGAATTTGAAGAAAGAATTTTAGTGGAAAATAATACTATTAGAGAGATTTCTCAACAGCTTTCTCCATCCTCTACTAAGGATAATAATCTAGCGATTAAAATGTTAGATAGGATTAGTGAAGATGATAGTATAACTGACTTTTTACTTAATTATCATTTAAATTTCAAAAATAATGAAGGACGAGGAGAAGCTATCGCTAAATTTACTGATTATCTTAATACTGATTTAAAAAGATATAGCGTTATTAAAAAAGAAAAATTTGACATTGAAGTGATTGAACGTGGTGAAGGGGAAGCCTTGCTATTTATTCCTGCGATTGGGCTAACTGCACCAATTTTCATTAATCAATTTTTAAAATTATCAAATAACTATAGAGTTATCTGTATTCATGCTCCAGGATATGGAATTAGTAGTTCTACAAAACAACCTGATAATGATAAGCTTTCTGAATTATATGCAGAAGTCTTAGGTAAGATGGATATTACAAAAGTCAACATAGTTGCTTCTTGTTTCGGATCAATTTTGGGTGCTACACTAGCCTTTAAATATCCTGATTTGGTTAATAAGCTTGTATTGGTTGGTGGCTTTTATGATGGACGAGACATTCAGAAAATGGGGTCAAATAATCGAAATATAATTAATTCTGTTAACAAGGTATCTGAATCAATCGGTAAGGATTTTGATAATCTTGTTAACAAGAATCTACATAAAGATGTAGATCAATTACTATATAATAAAGAATTATTATTAAATGCTGCTTGTTCTAATCCATTATATGCAATTAGATATTTAAATGAGCTTTCTGAATTTTCAACTGAGGAGTATCTTAAAAATATGCAAGTGGCTACGCTTCTTATTTATGGAACAGAAGATACAATTATTTCTAATAAACGTTCTCAAGAAATGGATGAAATGCTTCCTAACTCTCAAGTATTCACTATGCTGAATCAAGGACACTATCCATATTTAACAGCTCCTGAAGAATTTAATACAGTAATAAGTAATTTTTTTAAGGAGGATTAATATGCAGAGTGAGAATAATATTATTATTTTTCCATATGCTGGAGGCGACGCACGGTCTCTCCATAATTTAGGAAAGTTACTAGAAGGTAATGTACATATTATTGAGTATTCCGGGCATGGGAAAAGACTCTCTGAGGTACTATTCACTTCCTATTCTCCTTTTTTTGAGGATATCTGTAGAATGGTTAATAAAACATATGAAAGTTGCGAAAAATTAATACTTATAGGATATAGTTTAGGTGCCTTAGTTGCGTATGATTACTATACAAAATACCCGGAAAGAGTAAGCAAACTTATTCTTTGTTCTCGACAGAGTCCCACGTCTTCTATTAAGGAAAAGAGGAGAGGGATGCTCTCTAATGAAGAATTAAAGAATGAAGTTCTACTTATGGGGGGGACAGATAGCCAACTATTAATGAATAAAGACTTTGAATTCTATTTGGATATCATAAGAAGCGATTTTCAAATTGTTGATTCCTATAAGGTAATAAATTCAGATATAAGATTTATTACATGTCCTCTTCAGATAAATGTAGGGTTAAATGATATAGACTTTACATTACGACAAGCAAATCAATGGATTGAGTTAATGGATGACTCTAAACATTGTCAAATTAATATTTTTAAGAAAGGACATTTCTTTTTTAAAGAAAATCTACATGCTTTTTCAGATTGTATCAATAGGTTTATAAACAATAATTAGAAGGAAGATAAAAATGGAAAAAACAGTTTTTCTTTTTACAGGTCAAGGATCTCAAGAATTTGGGATGGGGAAAGAGCTCATAAAGAATTCATCAAATGTGAGGAATTTATATGAAGAAGCTTCATCTTTGTTACATTTAGATATTGAAGCGATTTCCTTTGGAGAAAGTATTGGTCTACTATCGCAAACAAAGTATGCACAGGTCGCCATAGCAGTTTATGAGTATGCACTTTATAGTGATTTTATCCAAAATCACAATCTTCCGACTTTTTTGGCTGGTCATAGTTTAGGCGAACTAGTTGCACTTACTGCTTCAGGAGCAATAAATTTTAGCGATCTAGTTCTTATTTCTTATGAGAGAGGTAAAGCTATGCAACAAGTAGCAGATAGCACTCCTTCAGGGATGGTTGCTACAATTGGGACCCCTGATGATTTAGTTAAATTGAGTGAAAACTATTCAAATATTTATGTGGCTAACTACAACTCGAATAATCAAGTGGTTTTTTCTGGAACAGAAGGAGAGCTTGAAAAATTTGAAAATGATATTGAAAGAAGTGGGGGAATAGCCATTAAATTAAAGGTTAGTGGGGGATTTCATTCACCACTAATGCGAAGTGCAGCTGAACAATATAAAACGGTAATTGATTCGTTTTCTTTTGATATTCCTTATATTCCCGTATACTCAAATGTAACAGGAGCTTTATATCCAAATAATGTAAACTACCTGAGAGATTTAATGGTAAAACAAATAACTAACCCTGTTGAATGGGTAGAAATTGTAAATTCATTTATATCCAATAATGTAAAAGAAATCATTGAATTTGGTCCTAAAAAAACACTTTTAAATTTCGTTCCTGACTCAAAAGAATATACGAAAAAATTTATTGGAGCTGAAGGTAACAACTAAAAATGAAAAACCTCACATTAAAAATTGCAAGAATAGTTGATTTTTCTGATGCTGATTTTGTACTTATGAAAAAGTATGTCTCTGAAGAACGTAAAAAGCGTATTGAAAGGTTCTATTTTGAGGAAGATAAGCAAATGGGGATTCTTTCGGAGGTAATGGTTCGAAGTGCTTGCCATTTTCAAGGCTTATTAAAAAAAGAAAGTAGTGGCATGCCATATGTAAAGCATAAAAACGGGTCCAAAAGTTTTTGCAGTATTTCTCATTCTGATGGGATAGTCTTCATAGCTTATAGTGATGACTATGCTATAGGTGTTGATATTCAATCAACTCTTCCTAGTGTTATTCTCACAGAGGAGTTTTTCACAAAGAAAGAAATTAGAATGGTTATAAACTGTGAAGTATCTAGTCATGCATTATGGGCTATGAAAGAATCTGTCTCAAAATTGTTTGGTTTGGGATTGAAATTAGATTTTAAAGAGATTCATTTTGAGAGAAAATCTAATAATACCTATCTAACTACTATTAATAATAAAAAGATTTATACTTTATGTAAAAAATTCTTGAATGGTAATTTAGAATATTATTTGTCGGTTTCGTTTTTTAATGAAATGCATATTTTGCCGATTAAAAAGGTTAAGTGCTTATCTGAATTATTGTGATATTAAATCGTATGAAGGTAGTGTAAAATAAGTTGTGTAAACACAAAAAGGAATAAATCCGTTATAGTAGAGTTGCGAAACATTACTAGAAAGAGATTTATTCCTATGACTCAGTTTACCACAGAACTACTTAACTTCCTAGCCCAAAAGCAAGATATTGATGAATTTTTCCGTACTTCTCTTGAAACAGCTATGAATGATCTACTTCAAGCAGAATTGTCAGCCTTTTTAGGGTATGAGCCTTACGAAAAAGTAGGCTATAATTCTGGTAATAGTCGTAACGGAAGCTATGCACGGAAATTTGAAACCAAATATGGGACTGTTCAGTTAACTATTCCAAGAGATCGTAATGGGAACTTTAGTCCAGCTTTGCTTCCCGCTTATGGACGTCGAGATGACCACTTGGAAGAGATGGTTATCAAACTCTATCAAACCGGCGTAACGACTCGAGAAATTAGTGACATCATCGAGCGAATGTATGGTCATCACTATAGTCCTGCCACAATTTCTAATATCTCAAAAGCAACTCAGGAGAATGTCGCTGCTTTTCATGAGCGAAGCTTAGAAGCCAATTACTCTGTTTTATTTCTTGATGGAACCTATCTTCCATTAAGAGACGTGGAACCGTTAGTAAAGAATGTATTCATATCGCACTTGGCATTACACCAGAAGGACAGAAGGCTGTTCTTGGATATGAAATCGCCCCAAATGAAAACAATGCTTCTTGGTCCACCCTGTTAGACAAGCTTCAAAACCAAGGAATCCAACAGGTTTCTCTTGTAGTGACCGATGGTTTCAAGGGGCTTGAGCAGATGATCAGTCAGGCTTACACATTAGCTAAACAACAACGTTGCTTAATTCATATTAGTCGAAATCTAGCTAGTAAAGTGAAACGAGCAGATAGAGCGGTTATTCTGGAGCAATTTAAAACGATTTATCGTGCTGAAAATTTAGAAATGGCAGTGCAAGCTTTAGAGAACTTTATCGCCGAATGGAAACCAAAGTATAGGAAAGTCTGGGAAATACGGATAATCTTTTAACTTTTTATCAGTTTCCCTACCAGATTTGGCACAGCATTTATTCGACAAACCTCATTGAGTCTCTTAACAAAGAAATCAAACGTCAAACGAAAAAGAAGGTTCTTTTTCCTAACGAGGAGGCTCTGGAACGTTATTTAGTTACTTTGTTTGAAGATTATAATTTCAAGCAAAGTCAACGTATCCACAAAGGGTTTGGCCAATGTGCTGACACACTTGAAAGCTTATTTGATTAACATTCTTCAACTCTATTTAGGTGTTTACGCATAATTATTGACAGTATCCTTTTTTTCGCTTATAACTAAAAGCTTAGAAAAAACTCTAGCTAGATAGTTACAGTTACAATTTGAGAAAAGTATTACCAATTAAAACAACTATTCGGAAAACAGTTATTTGTTGAATACACATGTTAGCTATGATAAACTACTACTAACAAGAAAATTGTTAGATTTGAGGCTGATATGAAACAAGAAACACTAATGAAAAATATAAACGGGTTGCTTGAGATTATGCCTTGGTATGTTAAGGAATATTATCAAGCAAAGCTCGTAATTCCATATAGCTATAAGACACTGTATGAGTACTTAAAGGAATATAGACGATTTTTTGAATGGTTGATTAGAGATCATGAGAAATTGGGTAAAACCGCACGATACGCAGATTATGATACGATTGCCGATGTTCATATTGATGAGCTGGCCCATTTACCAAAGTCTATTATCGAAGCTTATTTTGTCTATCTTCGTGAAAATACTGAGCGTCGTTCAATCTCTGAAGTCAGCATTGTTCGGACTAAGGATGCTCTCTCAAGTTTGTTTAAGTATCTTACTCAAGAAACTGAGGATGACGAGGGTGAGCCTTATTTTTACCGAAATGTCATGGTTAAGGTCAAAATCAAGAAACCTAAAGATACCTTGGCTAGTCGTGCTGATAACATGAAAGAAAAACTCTTTTTAAATGATACACAGGCTTTCTTGGACTATATCGATAATGAACATGAAAAGAAAATCTCAAAACGTGCCCAGGTATCGTTTGTCAAAAATAAAGAGCGTGATCTTGCTGTTATAGCACTTCTACTCTCAACTGGAGTCCGTTTATCTGAATTGGTGAACCTGGATATGCAAGATGTAAATCTGGCCACAAGAACAATTACAGTTATTCGAAAAGGTGGGAAAAAGGACGTTGTAAATATAGCTCCATTTGGGATCCCTTATATCGAGCGTTATTTAGAAATTAGGAAGGGACGCTACGCAGCAAGTGATTCAGATAAAGCATTCTTCTTAACGACTCAGAATAAAGTACCTGCAAGGCTTGGCACACGTTCTGTCGAGCTCTTGGTGAAGAAGTTATCTACCGCCTATGGTAAGCCTACTACTCCTCACAAACTGCGACACACACTTGCGACACGTCTTTATGAGCAAACAAAAGACAGCCTCCTAGTCTCTCAACAATTGGGACACAAGGGGACTGCAATGGTAGAGGTATATGCACACGTAGCTGCAGAGACAACTAAGGAAGCATTAAGTGACTTGTAGTTTATTATCACTTCTGTTTTAGATATACACGATACATAGTACAATGGATATATATGTATCGTATTAAGGTTCCATAATTACAGTTGGTTTTAGTTAATCTAGTTAAAAAGCAACAACCACATCATATAGGCTGTTGCTTTTTTTAGTGTATATGATTTTCCAAAAGCTGAATTTGAAGAATATTGTCGAATTGAACTAATCTATATCCTTCACTAGTCTTTATTGATATTTCCTTACGAGACAGCTCTCTCACTTCGCCGAATAAAGTAATTTTTCTATCACGATGTTTGATAGTGAACTGCCCTTTAAGTTGGTTGACATAGAGTTGAGAAAGTAATAAGAGTTTCTGAGGCTTACTTAGGTCTGTTGAGAAGTCAACACGATTTTTAGCAGCATGTAATGACGAGGTATGCTCGGATAGAAAGAACCCCATCCACTTTTGCATCCCTGGATCCTGGTATTCTCTTGCTGCTTGAAATGGTAAATAGGAACGATCAATCATTTTAGACCATCCAATCCACCAGCAGAATGTCCTCCGATGAGCCTACTTCTGGCAACACTCCTCGATGCACTATCAAGTGCATTAGCTTTTAACAGAGAAGTAAAACCAAATTGGTCTCTGATAGAATCTATTGCTGTCTGGAGCCTTTCTTCTTTTTCAATTTGTTCGACATCATCGAACAGTGAGATTAAACCAAAAGATTCATCTACAAAACCGGAATAATTAACCGCTACACTTCGGATTGCTCCTGAAGTGTATTTATTATGGAATAGTTTCAACACATAGTTTGTCAGCATGTCAGTGTTATTCGTTGGTTCTATTTTCATTTGAGTATTGATAGAACGTTTGTTTTCATGCTTAGAGTAGCCAAGGTGTATAGAAACAACAGTCGCTTTTTTACCTATCTTTCTCAGTCGGATAGCAACTTGCTCGGCCATCTCTCTAAGGACAATCTCAATATCACGTTGTCTAAAATAGTCTCTAGGGAGAACCTGTGAGTTGCCTAGACCTTTTGATTTGGGTTTGTAGGGCTTATGAACGTTACTTTCATCAATACCATTAGCATGAAACCATAAACGAAGGCCAGCTACTCCTAGTTCTTTCTTTAAGGTATCTGGGTTAGCATTTGCCAAGTCTTTGATTGAAAGGATGCCTAACGTGTTCAAGTGTTTTTCCATTCTTTTACCGATACCCCAGAAATCTGTCATCTTAGGAATAGACCATACCTTATTCTCCACATCCTCATAGGACCAGTTAGCTCTCATGGTTGGAGTTTTCTTTGCTTCATTATCAAGCGCTAATTTAGCTAGTAATGGGTTAGCATTGGACATACCAACGGTTGAATAGATGCCAGTTTGTCTCCAGATGTCCCTTTGAATTCTTGCTGAAATAAGGTCGAGTTTTTGCTTTCGTGACAACTGCTTATCTGGAACGAAGTAATTAAGAGAACTAGACAGGTCAATAAAACCTTCATCTATAGAATAAGGGTAAATATCGTTAGGGCTACCATAGTTTTGAAAAATGCCTTGGATTTCTATATTAACTGCGATATACTCGTCCATTCTGGGAGGAACGATGAAAGTCACTTTTGCCCAGTCTTCAATGAATCGCACGTATTCTGGATCTGTTCTCAGTCCTTGTTTCTTGGCATTGTAGTACGAGAACTTTCTTGTTTGAATATCAAAAGGGAGGTCGTATGCTCTTCCTACGTTTGATTTCCCAAACACTTTCTTAAATATCGGTGAAGAAGCTAGGATAAGACCTGCAGAGTTATCAGCTCTACTCATAACACATAGAGAAGTCTTTAGAGGATGTAGCCCTCTTTCAACACATTCTACGCTAGCATAGAAAGACTTCATATCAATAAAGGCAATATCACTGCGAGGTTCCCTAGTGTAATCAAAATATCCCATGTGTTACCTCTTTTTGTTAGTATATAAACTAACAAAAGTATAGACTATTTTGGTGAGGTTTTCAAGAGTTACAGTGTTGCCAATAGTCTTTGAGAGTAAAAAAAACACCAATAGCTGTGTAATTGGCGTTTTCAGTAGTCTTCTAAATATTTTTAAAAGGGGTATCGAGTTATGTGGAACTTATTCAGAACTTCCTGATGATGGCTCGGTAGTAGCATGATAGTTATTTGCCTGGTCAATCATATCTTGCACATAAACACCCAAGAGTGTGTTATAACCATTTTCATCAATATTACTATGAAATTCAGGATTTACCCTTGTTTCTTTCGATGATTCGGGAACTCCAGCATCTTGTTGTTGTGCAGGTGTTGTAGGGGTACTTCCAGCTACCGTATTGCTGTTACTCTGAGCTGATTCACTAACAGTAGCTTGAGTAGAGCTTGGACTAGACGATGATGGTTTCGTAGAGGATGAGGTTTCTGTTTTTGAGGTGTTTTTGTTTGTGCTATCATCTTTAATCTCGATTAACTTCTCATATATTTTTTGCGTCAAAGCATTTTGTTGTGAGGCCGTTAATGATGCTGCGACACGAATAACAACTGTTCCGTATACATAGTGTGAACCAGGGTTGATGACAGTTGGCAGGCCATCGAAAGCACTTAAATAGTCATTTCGTTTTTTGGCATCTTCAGCCGTTTTATAGACCTCAACACATCCACCTGCATCTGTACCTTTTGCAACTAAATCAGCTCCAGCAACTGGATTAGTCACTTCATTGTCAGAGAAATAAACTGCTGCCGTATAACTTCCTTGCTTGTTTAAACCTTGGTTTGGATCATTATCTTCTGTGGCTGACTGAACTTCTGAAATCGTATCAATTTCCTTAAGACGACTTTCCACAAATGTATTGGAAGGATTGGTAATTTGTTTTAACTGCTTAACACTTGTTGAATACTTCTGGTTTTTATCATTAAGATGTTTTATTTCTGTCGAGTAGTTAATTGGTTTTTTTAGTGATTTAACTTGTTTATTGATGTCGCTTGTTTTCTTTTTGATTTTAGGAATTACTTGCTTCTTCTTTTCAGCGGTTGAGACTTCGTTTTTTAGTTCAACCGTCAGATTTTCGTCTAAGGGCTTATCTTTACTACTAAGTAGTTTCTTAGACACTTTAATTGTTTCCTCTAAGCTACTGTTTTCTTTTTGAATTTTAGCTGTCACTTCATTAAATGACTGTACCGCTCTTTGATGTGGTGAAATTGCAAGTACATAGTACCCTATACCAAAACATAATAGTACGATAAGAGAAATTATGACACTTTTCTTTGTATCAATTTTTTTCATAAAATCAAATTTCATTTTCAATCTCCAAAATCAAGTCTTCAGGATCCCAAATAGCTATCAGGGATTTACTATTAATTATTCTGTTTTATTATACTTAAATATTCTAACATTTTAAAGTAGTCTTTTGATTATTATTCAAGAAAATTACTGGAGTTTAGAAGTTTGGGATCCTGTTTATCAACGATACTAAATAAATATTTCCTTTTTTTGAAGTTAAGAGTATGAGGTAATTCAATGTGTTAAGAAATAATTCATTCTGACTGAGATGAAATAGGGGTTCACTACACGTCAATAGATGTGAGAAACCTTGATTTTAAGCGATTTTTGAAATTCTAAATTTCACTACATTGCAACATAAATCAACCGAATCACTACCTTTTTCACTACCTTTTTTGAAATAAGAATAATGATTCGGATATATAAAAGAAGAGGAACTTTAGTATGAAGCTCCTCTTTTTTATTTGTTCTTTTACTTACAAATTGTGAGACCTGGTTGGAAACACTTTTATTTGAATAAGTTTCAATATCCGCTTAAAATCAATGTTTTCCCACATTTACAGAAAACAGAATTTCATCTAATTTGAATCAATTTCAGTTGAATGGTATGAATTTTACCCTAAAAATACACAAATTGAGCTAGATTTTACCAAAAAGTTCCCACCATTTAAATTGTTATAACTTTATACATTTTATAATAGATACAAATTCATAATGAAATTAAACGATAAATTTCTATAACAATTGTTTCAAAGTAAAAATTTCAGTGAATAGTCATTCTAAATTATCACGTTTGAGTAATTCTTCAAAAATGATTTGAAACACATCTTTCTCAATAAAACTCTTTAATAATCTTATATTTTCAAAAGAACCCACATGTTTCATATACGTTTCTTTCAAACCATAATTATCTATAATTTCCTTATCTGCTTCTGATAATTGAGAGATCACATCATCAAAAATATTATCAACTACTCTAAGCAGTTCAATTTCTGTTAAATTTTGAAATTCTATCTTTAAATCAATCCTAGAAAAGATAGGAAGGCCAAGTTTTTCAGCAATTTCTTGATCATTACTAAAATTTGTTGTCAAAATAAATATACAATTAGAAACATCTACCAAGTAATTTATATCTTCCAACTCTCCCTCATCAAACATTTGATAAAAAACATTGTATAAAGCGCTATTTACCTTATCAAATTCATCAATTAATACAACATTGGTTTCTCTGGATAATAAATCTTTAGCTAATGAATTTTTACCGTGAGTATCTCCGAATATATATTTGTATGCTTCCTCAGTTTGCATCATCGAAAATTGTATTCGAGTCAATTTTCCGTTAAAATATTCGCTCATTGTTTTAGCTAATTCAGTTTTACCAACTCCTGAATTTCCGTAAAATAACATGACAAGAGGAGACTTATTTGTTAGGGTACTTTTCTTTAGTAGACCAATTGAAATATCTTTTTTAGCTTGCTGTTGGCCTACAACATTAGAAGAAATCATATGATTATAGAAATCAATAATTTCCTCATTATCTATTCCCCGATAGTTTGAATAGTATTCTTCTATAATATTATCAAACTGAACTCTCAAGGAAGTCTCTACTCTCTTGGGAGGATTTTGTATATAAAGATGTTGAATGTCATGTCCTAGAAGTACAATATTATTAAAATTTGATATCACGTGATCCGTTACAGAGGCATAATCATCAGCAAAAATAACAACATTTTCAATCTGTTTTTCGCCAAATCCATCTGGAGCATATTGTGAGGCATTTATATCATTGGCTCTCACAGTAATATTATATTGTCGAATAAGCTCCATAAATGGAGTGAAGTCTTCAACGGCTCTCTCTTTTAATAATTTATTAAAATCTCTCTTAGAACCTTTAAAAAGTATAATACTATCCATTTAGTTCACTCCTGCAAGTATTACATCATAAACTGGATATTTCTGTTCTGGGCAAATCCTATCATTTTCTAAAATTCCGGTAAAAGATAGATTTTTCTGTTGTAAATTAAACTGTGTCTCAAAATTTAAGTCACTAATAGTCGTTGCACCGACTTTTATTGAATAAAGTTTAAGAGTCATTTTTGTTAAATCATGAATTCGATAATTATTTTTAAAAGAATTGATATTAAAACGGAAAATTCTCTCAATTTCGTGTGCTTTATTATATCCTATAAGTTCAAAATAACCTTTAATCTCTCTAATCCCAGAATTAAGTTTAGAAAATGACATTGATACATTTTCCATCCCATCTATACTCTGGGAACCTTCCATCATTTCTGAAATTGGTGCAATCATAGCAAAATAAGACATCGAATCCTCACTTATTTCTAAAGTATAATTTTCTGTAATATCAACAAGAAAATTCTTCTTGCGTAACTCTACAGTATCTAAAAAATCATACAATAGAGAATTTTCAAGTATTGTCTTTGCTATTTTATTTCCTTGAATTCCACCTGAACTAGTAGCAGAAAGAGTAACTGAACCACTTAGTCCTGTCATTTTTTCAAAAATTGTTTTTAAAGCACTATTTTTACCAATTGTTCCTTCAGCATCAACTTCCACACCCGTTTCACCTTGTAATGTTGTCATAAGTTCAGTTGTTTTCGTTAATTTTCCCTTGGATTCAATCTGTAAAAAATCCATTGCTGATGATTCATCGAAATAAATTACTTTTTTTAATGTACTCATAAATTAACCCTTCGTCACTTATCAATTTCCTCCAGCTCTCTCAACCGTTCCTGTCCCAACTTCAACATCTCTTCCTCCACTTTACTCCATTTTCCGAAGAGGCATTCTTGTAGAACTTCTGCTGCTGAGGTTTGATCTACTTGCGAATCATAAACGCACGATTGATCTCTTTGATAAATTTGAATTTGTCTAAAAAGCTGATCCTTTTCCAACTCCCGTAAATTCTCAACCAAATGTTCTACAATTCTATCATGGTGTGCTTTAGGAGTTGCTCTAGCTTGACTAGGATTTATAGCATAGAGCTCTTCATAACGTATCAAGGTGCTGAGATAGGACAATTCCGGCTTGGTCGTAATCAGTGCAAGTGAGACTTGGTAACCTCTAATTGCCAATAATTGTGCCGTTTTTCTAGGAACTTCTGTTGTTCTCAAGGTGCCCTCGATTAACAAATGATAACCTTGTTTACTCAATTCATCTACGAGATATTCAACCATTTTTCCCGCAAACACTTTGGTATAATCCACACTATCTTTGCCATACTTTTCCTGTAGGCTAAGGTAGTTCGGATGAAAAGAGCGATAACTATCTCCATCAATGATAATGATATTACCTTGAAATTCCCTTTGTTTAATACGATGAATCGTTGTTTTCCCAGCACCACTCTGTCCACCTAGCAAGATAGCCTTGGGCTGAGACGAAGTTGTTTTACCACGAGTTAAAGAACGAACGAGTCGTCTGGATGCTCGTTCAAAATCATCTTGACTAAATTCTTCTAGTTTCATTAAGCCACCACCAGATGAGTTGCTTGTTCTAGCATCCGTTCAATGCCATCCAAATAGCCATTATATCGCTCTACTTCATCAACAGTCCCCACAAGATAAATCTTCGTGTTCAGCAAATCAGACAAATCATCGCTCATTAGAACCCAAGGATTAGAAGTATCATCAAATGCAATTCCTTGTACATCTTGAAAACGATAAAGTTGCGCTAAGATATTCACCCCTCGTTCTTTAATTACTTCAATTTTTAGAGTGAGCTGGTAATCTTCTACTGGCGTGAGCATCTTTTCCTCTCCTACAATATCTATATAGGAAACATTAAATTTCTGACAAATACGATCTATTAATTCTGTTGAAACTGAACTTGTCCCATTTTCATAACGACTCAGACTATTTCGAGAGATACCAATAATCTTTGCGAACTCAGGTTGCGTTAAATTCTGTGTTTTACGTAACGTTTTTATATTTTCTCCAATCATGTAACTCCTCCTTTTATTTATTTCTATTATAGCACAAAATTTAGAAACGCACCAAAAATGGTGCATTGTTATAGCTGAGAGATAAAATGTCACACATTCAATTATTGAAGAAAAAATCACTATAAGGCTGTTCAAAAGTCTTTGAGGGTATAAAAAATAAGAAAACTACAATTGAAAACATATTAGAGATAGGAATCTATGGTATACTAGTGATAATAAATAGTTATCGTAGGAGAAATCTAGCGTGAATAAAAAAAATAAGAGTTTTTTTGAGTAGACTTAATCCGTTTACTAAAGAACAACAGTACTTTATAGAAAAATTAAAAAGCACCTTAGATAAGTACAATATCGAAAGTATAACATTGCAAGCAAAAGATTATTCACCATATGAATCTCTAACAGTTTTGAATGAATTATATTAAATAATAACAAAACGTTGATATTACAGCGTTTATAGCATGCTAAAATAACAATACCAAACCTTTACTGAGGTGAATAGGAATTCACTACGAATCAATACAAAAGAAAAACGCTGATTTCAAGCGTTTTTCTTTTTGATAAATACAGTAAATTGCACTCACTGTATTTCAATTCAAACTCTACTTTTTTCGTAAGATCTGGTTGCATAGCTCATAGCCCTAGATAATTTCAAAACATTGTATTTATCACACTTTTCCAAATACTCAACAATTACATTAGTTTACTGAAATTGCTTCGGCTTACTCATTAACTCACTTTTGAAGTTTTCGTAAGAGTCCGGTCCGCCATACTTTTCTTTTATATCTTCGTATTTGGCGAAATATCTATCAAAATCTCTATCAAATGTTCTTTGTGACTCAATAATGTATAGAATTAACTTACTTATTTCGTCGAAAGATTTTCTCAATCGAATCACTTTCATTAAATCTAAAGTTCTAATTATCTCTGTGGTATCCTCATTGAAGTTTTGTCTAGTGTTATCAAATGCATATAAAACTTCCCCATGGGCAAATTTATTTCTCAACGAGTATAGTTCGTCTAAATCACTAGAAATATAGTTTTTTATTTCAGTGTATCTAAGATATGCAGTTTTATAGTTCCTTTCCAAATTTTCATAGGACACTTCATAAGTTTTTTCAATACAATAGTCTATCAATTTCTGCCATTTGTCAATAAATGTAGTTGCTGCAAATACTGAATTCCTTAAACTATCGTCTGCATGTTATGAATATATAATTTTATATAAGTAACATTCTGCTACTACTGTAGATGCAATCGTTAAAGGACGCAACAATAATTTTTCTTGAAGCTCTTTATTTGATCTAATACAATCCTTTATTAAACGAAAAATCAAATCATACTCTTTTTTGCATTCTCTTAAATTTTTAGTTTCATATATAAATTTAGTCACTTGATTCATAAGCACTCCTATTCAACTCGACATGCCTAAACATACAATACTTTTATATGCTTGGGCACGTCGGGAATCGAACCCGAATAAAGATTTATGAAATAATTCTTTATGTAAGACCACTTGACCACACCACATTAATATATGATAATTGAAAAGTACACTTGACTTTTGATGTACTTTTCTTAAATCAATAGTTTAAGTTTATTCTTCACTTTATTTTAGGTTCTTCAATTTTTGTAAGTTTTTCATAGAAGAACAGTAAGCCGACAATACGATAGTGGTCATCATCAATAGGTGTTCTTGCTTCATCTTTTTTGCTTGATACAGCATTCAAGAATACTGATTATGCTTGGGAGAAAGAAATGAATAATACTACAATAATTATAGATGGTACATTTGATTCTGAAAAAGTTATCAAAGTTTCTGGTAAGGATGCAGAGATACTTAGTGCATATTTAAATGTCATTGATAAACTGCACACTATCGAAAACTTTATAGGAATCCACGTTTTAAATTTCAATCAAATTTTTTACCATTTTGATTTAGATCGAGCTGGAACTGCCCGGAAGGTAAGAGGAATAGTTTCTGATGAATTTGTTTTAATAAATTCTTTAACCATAAACTTTATTACAAGTGGAAAAACCCTTATTGATGTAATTGAACAGTTTGATAAAAAATCAACCAAACAAATTAGTAAATTCATTAGTTCGATATACGATAATAACTTTTCATATAAATTAGCTACAACTTTACGTAATTTTGCTTTGCATGGGCATGTTCCTATATATTATAATCATGGAAAATATAGTTTTAACTTACAATATATTCTCCGTGAAGGGTCAAAATTCAAGTTTAGCAAGTCATTTATAAATTCATTAATTGATATTGCAACAAAAATACAAAAAGAACACGGAGATATTGCAAATATAGCTTATACTTCGACTATTGCTAACTACCAATATGGTGTTTTCCAAATAATTCAAGTTTTTTTACAGAACAATAAAAAGTTTTGCAATGACCTCTTTTACCAAGCAGAGAAGATAATTAGTGACCAACTAGAAGAAAATACTAATATACTATATTTTGAGGTCTTTGATGAAGTTCATTCTATTAATGTTTCCGATATGAGTGTATGGTACGACAAGTTAATTACCCATATTTCCAACGAACAAGACAACTTTGAAAAGATTTTTTCTGAATTAATTTTAAAAAAATAACTATATATACTTAGCAGGCTTTAATGTCTGCTTTTTTAGAAGGTAATTTCATTCAAGTTATTTTACTAGATGAACAAACACAAGAAATTCAAATCATGATTAGTAATTTTATCAAATCAGAAATTCAACACACCAGAGAATTGCTTGGAACTGACTCGCCCTTTCTTAACAAGAAGCAAACCTGCGAGTATTTGAAAATTTGCTACTTTCTTTACCCATTTATATTCTTAAATCTTCTTTTTAATTGACTTTCTCTTACTTAAAAATAAAGATAGTGTACCAGTCCATCCTTGGTATTTTCTTTATTGAGTTTAAAGATTTTTTTTGATTCCGGTGCTTAGTCATTCTAAATTTGCCTTTCTTTATGCTTCCGTTTCAGAAAGCCTTTCGCTATCCCACATATAGGCGAAGGGTTTTCCTTCTTGTAAACGAGCCACACTCTTAGATGTCTTATTATTCTGATTTCATCCCTTCTACTTTGATCGAGTAATTCTGATAATTTTTGACTAGTCACAAATCTGTTTGTTTCATTTCCTTTATTAATCTTGTTAACAGAAGTGGCTGATACTAATTGAATTCTGTAATCAAAGTTTCTTTTCGTTTAATAAAAAAGTTTTGGAATATCTACTTTGAAAATTACTAGAGAAAAGAAGTGAAGTGTTGCGCGTGGTATAAGAGTCAATACTAAAAGGATAGCATCATTACATGCTATCCTTAGGTCGTCCTATGATTATTGTGCAGGTCTCAAGGTTGCTGCTACTGTTCTAATAGAACTTTGTGTAAGTTCATCTTTTCTTTCTTCATCTGTGATTACACGAGGTTTTGGAAAGTTCTCGATAGGCTTTTCATGTTCTTTGGCTTGCTTTTTGGCTTGTTCAAGTCGTTGGTGTTGAGCTTCTGGACCCCAGTCTTTTTCTGCAGCAATCTCAGAGACCATAAAGGCACTATATCGATATGCCTCTGGAACAATCGTCTGGATTTGTTCTTTAGTGAAGTGGTCCCCCTCACTATAATCGACGACATCCCAAATTAGTCCGCCATTACTATCTTCTCGTGCTGCAAGGAAGTGTTCGCATCCAATAGGATTTGAGAGATTGATCATAAAGAGTTCTTCAGACCATTCTCCAGTCATTACAGCATCAATGAATGTTTTATATTCATCGTCCGAGGCAAAATTTAGATGCCCTTCTTTTTCAGCTTTTTGAGCTTCACATAATACCTCAAATCGTTCCTGGTATAGTGAGAAATTGTACTGCTTCAAAAAACTTGCTTGTTCTGTTGTTAAAATATTTTTCTTCATCGTGATTACCTCTTATTCTAAGTTAAATGTCAGTGTTACTTTAGTCAATGGGATGTGTTTAAGTCCCCAAAAGCCAGATTTTAGCAGCACTTTGAACATACCAGCTACATTTCCTTCTGTATCTTGTCTAAACTTTTCATCTCTGATTTCCGTAAGACCTTTAAATTCATGAGAAATACTACTAGCAATAGATAAACGCATCGACTCTTTGATATTGTCTACGGTGTCAAATCGTCCTCTGATATTTGCATTGTGTCTATCATCAAAAATGATTTTATTGATCTGACCTTTGCTGAAGTTTCTTAAGGCAATAGCTACAACATAAGGAAGTGCAATTCCCAATGTAACTAGTGGGTGTGTCAGAATATCAAAGACAATACCTTTTAAAGTGGTGATAAGTACGATATAAGCCAATGCACCTATCAATTTAAAGTAATTAACTGACATCGTAAATTTATTTTTTCGATTAGCTAATAACAAACCAATACATACATAAACTACTAGTAATACCAGGGCGACAATATGAATCGTCTTTGTTGAAACATTGAGAATATTGTTTGCTAATAACAGGACTGAAGTGGCTGTTATAAATATGATTTCAAGGAAATAAATACTTTCAGCAAACCATTTCATCAGTAACATGAACATTAATTTATTATTTTTCAAAAAGACACCTTCTTTCTACTTATATGGTCTTGATTTCATAAGTCCATAATTATATAAATTATCAGTCCTCATATAAGCAACAACTTCCTTCCTAGTTCGTTTTAAAGTACTTTCTAATTATAGAAAAACAAATATCTATTTGTAACCTAGTGACACCCCCAAGAAAAAAACACAACTCTTGTGAGCTGTGTTTTTAGGGAATTATGAATTTAGAATAGGGAAAAGGAATTTTAAGAAGTGGGTGCTATCTTAGTACTCTTTACTACGTTTAGAGAAACCAAGCATGCCAAGTGCAGTAGTCAAAATAACTGCACCTGCAGTAGCAATAGCTGAAGTTGATTTTTCACCAGTATTAGGAAGAACCTTAATAGCTTGTTGTTGGACAGGCACTTCTTCTACTGGAGTTACTGGGGTAGAAGTAGGTCCGCCAGACTCTCCTACTGGTGCTGCTGGTGGTGTATCGAATGAAACAAGATTTGATTTATAGGCATTACCAAAATCAATCTGATAGAAATCATTTTCTACAGTAGTACCTGCAGGGACTTGCAATGTAGCAGGGAGATTAACTGTTACATTATTATTTTTTAAAATGTAGTCTTGGTAATAATCTACTGGATTTTTGGCTACCCAGAGATAGAATTCACCAGTTGGGTTAAGACCAGATTCATTTAGGATCTTGTTGATGGCATCAGTACGTCCTTCATCCGAAAGTACGTGATACATATCAAAGAGGTCTCTGACATCTTTGTTTTGACTATCGATAATAGTAATAGCATCTTCATCTACAGTGAAAGCACCATCTTGGACATCATCGAGGAGTGCAAATTTAAGTGCTTGTTTAGATGTAGCCATATCTTTGTATGGGCTATAGTCAGTCGTCAAATGGAAGGTTACTTTATCATCGTCAGTAGTTTTGCCGTCGATGTCATTTCCACTTGAATCTGTAACAGACTTATGTGGCTTAGGTGCCGTTGGTGTCTTGTTAGTGACAGTATTAGAGAAGGTTTCATACCCATTGCGACCAGATTTATAAGTATTATCATAGAAGCCGTTGTCATCAGAGGCTACAAACTTGATAGTAGGTGCTTCAAGAGTTTTACCTTCATATTTAGCCGTAAATGTGTAGGTCTTAGAAGAATCATCATAGTCAACGTTCCAACCTTTAGCCTCATTTTCAGCTTTGTTGGCTTCGATGTTAGGAACTTCTCCAAATTCAAGAGGATCACGTGTGGTCACGGTATCGCCAACTTTTGCATTCGCAAAGATGTTTCCATTATTCAAAACGTAGGTATGTTCATCATTTTTAGGAATCATCTTACCATTAACATTTTCGCCGTCGCTGTTGAGGACAGTTTTAGTTACAGTTGGTTGGTAGTCCATCTTGTAATCATGATAGCTTACAGATGGAATTTCTGGTTTAACAGGCTCACTAACCTTTTTAACTGTAGCTGATGGAACCACGTTTGGATTAGTGAAATCAAGACTCAACTGACCATGAGTATTGATAATCCAGTTATCATCAATGTTAAGAATTGGGATAATACCAGTAGTTTCGCCTGGTTTCAAGACATAGGACTTGTTAAGTGCAATACTACGATTGATATCTTCCGCAAAGCTTGAGTTCCCGTCGTGGTTTACTGAGTAAATCTCTTCCCCGTCAGTGTAAACGTGGTAGTTAAGATTTTGGTTGACACCAGTATTCGGACGGTTACTTGTATAAGAGTAGTTCCACAAATCGAGACTATTAAGTGTTACAGTTGTCGAACCGTCTCCGTTAGCAGCAGACGTGAAATTAACCTTACCATTAAGGGTACCTGTACCCAAAACACCCAAGCTATCATTAGCTGAGTCATTCATATCATGCGTGAATGAGAAGGTTCCGTCAGGATTAACACTACCATTTTGAACAGAGTTCCCGTAAGTCAATTGATCAACATTTTGTGTTGTCACACGTCCATCAACATTAACGTTAGCATTATCCTTCATAGCAGCATAATCTTTGTTAAATTTGTCGATGGTTTCTTTGTTCGAAGCAATCTGCTTGTTAACCTGTTCAGTATAGGTGTTGTAATCACCTACATTATTACCATCCCCACTTGAGATTTCAGTAGCTTCAGCTTTAATAAGTCCATTACTATCTTTAACCGCTTTGTCTACTTGGGTTTCAAGTGTATCGTGTGCTTTGTCAGCTGCATCATAGGCTGATTGGCGTCCAGATGCGTCCTGGGTAGCTTGTTTGATTGTAGCTACTTGTTCATTTTGGTCGGCCTTGATTTCAGCTTGCTTTGTTGCAAGATCTTCAGTTGTGGTTGGTGTCCCTTTGTCTTGCGTAGCATCTTGTGTCACTTTAACCCCACTATCTTTAGCGGTAGCAACTGCATCTGTGACAGCTGTGTTGTCGATAGTTACCTTTTCAGCTTCAGTAGATGTATTAGCCTTTTCAGCGTAAGCGTTATTATCATTAGTACTTACTGGTTGTGTAGTAGCTACTTCTGCTACTGTTTCAGTAGGTTGTGAATCAGTAGTGTTTGTTGCAGTCGCTGTGGTTGTTGGAGCAGAGACATCTGAAGTTGCAACAGCTGTAGCTTGTGACATAAGGCTGTCTGCGTTTGCTTGTGAGGTAGCCACTGGTTCTGAATTTACAGGAGCTTCAGTTACTTCATCTGCGGATGCTTGAGAAGTTCCTCCAACGATTGCTGCAGCACCGAGTGCAAGTACACCTACAGCTCCGTAGACTTTATTTTTACGAATAGAGCCCTGTCCTTTCGTGTTATTTGAGTCTTTAAACATTTTCAATAATCACCTTTCTTAGTTTGAGTACCATTTATCTTGTTTCACAGCTGTACGTTGGAGACCAAGTGCTGCCAAAATCAAGAATCCAAAGGTAACGAGTTTTGTTCCAGCTTCCCCTGTTTCAGGAAGTGTTACCATTTCTCCTGCCTCGGTCTTAACAGAGACAGTTCCATCCTCATTCACTGCTCCTCCTGCCTGTGAAGCTGGAACTGAGGCTACAGAACCATCGAAGTTTTGTATGACAAGATCACTATTGTTTGTTGAGACAACTTTATAACCAGTATTTGTGACGACTGGTTGACTAGGAGTCACATTAAGTACAACTTGTTTTGTTGAAGGAGAAACGTCCCCTGGTTTAGGTGCTTCTTGAACACTCGTGTCGCTAACTTTAGGAGTTTCTTCAGTTTTAGGAGACTCAACCACCTTGTTTGAAGTTGCTGCTGAAGGTGAAGCAACTTCTGTACGATTGTCTGATTTATGTTCAGATGGTGTAGAGACACCAGTTCCATTGGTTCCGTCAAGAATATGAGGAGTGTTTGTAGCAGTTTCAGATAGTTCTGGAGAAGTCGATGATTTCTCAGAAGATGTTGTTCCTTCGCTACTTGGTAAACTTACACCTGTTCCAGATGTTCCATCAGATACTTTTGGTGTTTCTGAACTTGTTGAAGAAGATTCGGCCGAAGTTGATGAGCCACTAGGTGCTTCAGAACTTGAAGCGTTATTCCCTTCAGTTGGTGCTGGGGTTGGTGTGGCAACCGTTGACCCTTTATCATTAACAGTATTTGTTGAACTTTCACTGCTACTGCTAGTGTTATTTTCACTATTATGGTTAGCAGTATCCGTAGCGTTAGGCTTAGTAGGAGTTTCAGTTACTGTGTGTTCTGAAGGGGTAGGAGTTTCTGATGCAGTTGAAGTTGTATCAGAAGTAGAGTTTCCTTCACTTCCTTCAGAGGTAGCTGTAGACGTTTCAGCAGTTGTACTTGCATTTTCAGAAGTCGTAGGTGCAGCCTCAGAAGTTTCTGATGTCTTCCCTTCGTCTTGACTTGGCGTAGTAACACTTGGTGTTGTAGGTGTAGCTACACCAGTACCAGTAGAACCGTCGGTTACTTTAGGTGCTTCAGCAGTTGGGACATCTGTAGTATTGGTACCAGGTGTCGCTGGTGTTGATGAAGCGGGAGGAAGAAGTGTATCGGAGTGTCCAGTCGCAACAGTAGCATTATCTGTTGGTCCAGTTGGTGCGGCAGTTTCGTCTGCTGATACCCCATTATTAACCAAACCTGTTGCTACAAGGGCTGTTAAAAAAGCTCCAGATTTTAGGATCATTGAACGTTTGTTTTTATCCATAAATAAGCAATTTCCTTTCTTAAAAAATTACAATCAGATGATAGCAAAAGTCATCCCTGACTCAAACCCAGTGACACCCTATGAAAACACAAAAAAAGAGCATACTGCTCTCTTGTAATATAATATGGATTGTATTGTTGCCTAATTAAAAGCTCGTCTACGCATTGAAATCCCAATTTCTTGCCAAGATACCTCCATATCATCAGAAGGAGTGTCTCCTAATAGGAAAACGGACTTATTATGGAATAGAGCATCAAATCCAATGTCTTCATAAAAGAGTTCTTCGTCATCGTATTGAAAGCCAGAATCAATATCGAATTCATTGTTAAATATAGCACGGCAAATAAAGTACGCACCAAGACCATAGTAAGTAATAGCTTCATTGGAACCTTTAGGTGTAGCTTCAAATCGGTAGTACTTCTCTACTTCAATGGAGTTTTGAGCATTGACTTCAATAGGCTTAAGATAACAGTACCCAAGACTAGCGAGAGCTTCATCTAATTGCCGACGTAGAGGGCTTTTTTTATGAGCGATGAGACCAGGAATGGCATCCGCCTTACTATCGAGAAAGTCATATGCATTCAGAAGAATCAAACCTTTTTTAAAAAAGTCTGGGCTAGTCTGTCTGTCCAACCATTCACCTAAAAATCGGTTAATACGAGGTGTGTTCATATTTTTCTCCTTTCATAGATATTTGAATCGTCTTTTCTTAAACTAAGATTAGTGTAGCACAGAGGAAATTATAAGAGCAAGCGCAGAGAGCCCTAAATTTTCAAAAGCCATTTAAAATGAACAATTTTTTTTTAGACGTTGCTTTATCAACCTCAAGGTTTACTTGATAAATTCCCTTGTCTTGTCTTTAATACAGCCAATAGTGATCCAAAAGTTGAAGTTACAGGGAGGGGTTGCACCTGCTCCTCCTCTTTGATTTATTTCATGATAAACTCTCCCTCGTTTATGGCCCATCCAGCAGTTCACTTTACTTGAAGTCAGGTACTATTCGTGAGGCGAGGTGTTTATTTATATATTATTCTGCTGGCACTAAGTGCGAAGTGACAGTGCTTTTGGTTTGCAAATTAATAAGCTTCCTCGCCTCATTCTCTTCTAACACTTAATATAAATTGCCAATTACGGGGTGAGGGCTCGTCCTGTCATTTAAAACATTCCATATCCTACTTGAGTAATAATGTAGTCTGTTCATAATGGTATTCAGAAACAAACATAGTTATTGTTCTTCTGTTAACTGCTTTATGAAAATTTAATCCCCAAAAATAGCGATCAAGTTTAAAAACACCAAAAAAGCCAAAGCTTAAGCTTCAGCTTTTATAGTCTCAAATCATCTGTTAAGACAACATTGATAGGTTCTTCAGTATTTTTACGATACCTCTTCAAACATACCAGTGAAACAACTACCGAAAGTAATATCAATAAAACACCACATACAACCATTGCAAAGACCTGTTCAGGACGAGTGCCATAGTTCTCAGTATAGTTCAATAGTGATGCACTACTTTCCATTTTTTGGATAACATTTGGAACAAAGTTCCAGGAAATAATTGTAAAGACCGCTAAAAAGAGTAACATTCCAAACGCCCAACTTAGAACGTATCGTTGCTGACGTGTCATAAAGTCACGCTGATTGTATTCTTCAACACATAGTCCCTTATATTGTCCATCTATAGTAAAGAAACGTGGCTCTTCACCATTTTTAATTCGTTGAATATCACTTAAAATTTCAGCACTTAAGTGTCTAGCCGGTAACTCTTGAGCTAGTTTATTTTGTTCTTCAATATTTAACTCAGAAACATCATCAGTATATTTTAAAAGATATTCCTTAGTCTGTCCGTCAAATAATCTGACCAACTTCCTTAAAAGAAGCTTTGTTTCTTTTTCCATGACTCCTCATCTCCAATCGTTCTTTAATCCTATTCTCTTATTATCACCAATTCTTTAATCCCTGTGCTATGGCACTATTATATCAAGGATTAAGAAGATATGCACTTACACAAGGACAAAAATTCCTATTAGAGTTAAATATATAAAGAAAAGCTCCATCTATTGATGAAGCTAAACAAGATATGTAAGACGGATTGATTACGTTTAGTCATGTCCATGTTCAGCATGATCAGCTTCAGCTACTCCATGAACTGATGTTACTTCTATTTGAGTTGTTCCCATAACGTAATTCCCACAGAAATAGAGTTTCGCACCATCTGGGTTAGCAACCTCAAGGACAAACTGACGAACATTATCTGCTTTGGCTTTAAATACTTGAGTTGTAGCATCAGAATACTTATATCCTAGCATAAATTTCGCTACAAGCTCATACTGCATCTTAGTGCCAGTAATCGTTAAGTGATTTTGATAATCTGGCTTAACATCGGTTACGTTCTGAACTGTCTCAACATAAGAACACATTTCTTTCAGTGCATTCTTTACAGTTTGCGTATCAGCATCACCTGCAGGTGTTTGTGTTTCTAAGGTCGCAAGGGCCTCTTTACGCCATCTCTCATACTTATCTTCCTTTGGAATGGCTTCCGAGGATGAATCTTCAATCACCTGTTCGGTGCTAGGGGTTGTTACTTTTTTCTTCGGTTCATTTTTCTTAATTAACGCAGAGACCAAAAACATGACTCCAAGAGCTAGGAAAATGACCACCAAAATAATAATGTACTTAGAATCTTTTTTCATGAGCCCAGTATAGCATCATTTATACAAGAGAAAAAGGGAGTGACACCCCCTTTCATTGAAGACAAAGTGCCCAGAAGTATAACTTCTGGGCACTTTGTCTTCAATCTGAAGTAATCATTCTTTATTTTTCATTAGTTCATAAGCCTGATCGAATGTTTCACATTTACTATATGGTAACTCATTAAATATAGATTTCTCATAATTTTCATGATCCAATTTAAAGTTATTGACATTATTTTCAAAAAATAAATTTAAAGTTGATGTATCTGCAGAAAAATTTCTACAAGTCAATGCATCTACAACATGTAGAACATATCTCACATAACTCTCTATTACTTCATTCTTTTTATTTGCTAGCGTAATCGATATAGATTTGTGTGTTAGAATCCCCCAATAGTTCATTATTTTTGTTAAATAATCATTTACAAATTCATTACCATTTGTAGATGATATACTAATTGGTACTCCAACCTTACCAACTAATGGCATTACGTGAGTCCATAATGCAAAATTATCTAGAAATACTTTCATATAAGATGAAACATTATGAATAAATACCGGTGAAATCAATAATATTATATCGGACTCCATCATCTCTTTACTAATTTTTTGTCTTTCTTCATTGAACTCAATCACCTGCCTCCAATTACTTATATGGCTAAAATCAGTATTTGAAGGAGTTCTAAAAATTACTTCCGAAAATCTACTATCAGATTTCAAACTTTCTAACAATCTGTCTACGAAAATTTTACTTGAAGAGAACTCTTCAGTTTTATTACCATAATAAATAAAAATTTTCATTTTATTTCCTCTTTTCATTATAAATTTTAGCGTAGAGATTGCTAGTCTTAAGCAAAGATTCATGGGTGCCCTCAGCAACGAATTCTCCATCATCAATTAGATAAATTCTATCTGAATCCACAACAGTATTCAACCTATGGGAAATTGATAAGATAGTGACTCCAAGAGACTTTATCATATTATAAAAATAGTTTTCATTAACAGTGTCCAAAGAACTTGTGGCTTCATCTAAAATTAATAGCTGTGGTTTATTAATTATTGCTCTAGCTAAACATAATCGCTGTGCTTGACCTCCAGAAAAATTTGCCCCATGAGAACTAACTATAGTATTTAAACCTAAGGGTAATTCTTTAATGAATTCATCAAGGTGAACAATTTTTAATGCTTCCCAAATTTCTTCGTCTGTAGTACTTGAATTTCCCAAAATAATATTATCTCTTATTGTCTTATTGAAAATTGTAACATTTTGATTTACTACAGATATATTTTTTTGGAAAAAAGATTCATCTATTTTTTCTAACGGAATATCGTTAATTGAGATATTACCAGAAAATTTATGATACAAACCAGTTAATAATTTTATTATACTTGATTTACCACTACCTGATAAACCTACTATTGATACCTTCTCCCCTCTCCTTAAAATAAAATTAATATCTTTTAGAACATTATCAGATACATCGTTATATTTAAAAGTAACACCTTCTACTTTCAATTCTTGAAAGTCATCTATGCTTTCCTGACCGAGTAGCACCATTTCCTCTTCATCATAGATATCATTCAAGTAGAATAAAGAAGGTTTCACCATTATTATATCGCAAACTTGAGTAAAGAATGATGAAACATTGGCTAGAATCATACTTATTACTGAGTATAAAAAGAATATTTCTCCTGCTCTAACATTCAGATTTTGTATCGAATACAATACCAAGACAATTGGAAAAAACATTGTATAAGTACTAATGATTAAATTGAAAAAATATATTTTTCCATTGTTTTTTTTATTTTTATCTAAAAATGATAAAAACTTGTTTTTATAATCATTAAGAAAATAATTGCTTTTTCTAGAACTTTTTATACTAAAAATATTACTTACTATTTCAATTTCTAATTCCTTATATTTTGATTCCTTTGATAATTCTTCATCTTTTTCACTAAGTATGTAGAAATTAAAGAACATAACAAGTATTCCCAAAAGTAGTATCATTAATAACACGGGAACCAGAAGTGATGAAAATCTGTATATTGTATACAATGATAAAATTAGCACTCCTAATGAACTTAAAATGGTACGAACCATTTTATTACAAATTAAATCAACTAACTGACTAGAAAAGCCTAGTCTATACAATATATTTCCTTCACCTCTATCATCAAAATAAGAGTATGGTAAATTTATCAAATGTTTAATTGTAGATAAAGTAATATTATTCTTCGCTTTAGTCTGAAATTGGATAATAAAAAAATTTTCAAGATAAGATATAAGAAAATATAACACTATCATAAATAATAATATTATATAAATACTACTGAGATTAACTTTTGAATCATTAACGAACGAATTAATTATATATTCTAGGAGTTGCGGAATAACGACCGAAATAGCATAAGAAAGGATAGAAAAAAATAAAACAAGAGAAAATTCTTTTAAAACGTTATTGAGAAAAAATTTTATGTATCTGAAATCAGAAATATTATTTTTGTTCTTTCTAAATTCCTTTGATTTAGAAACTTCAAATAGTATACCTCCATTTATTTCAGAAACTTCATTCAAACTCATTTTCTTCTTTCCAGATGATGGATCAAAAACGCTAAAATTTTTGCGATTTTTTTTTAACACAACATAATGATTCTCATTAGTATATAATATATAAGGATTTTCGGAAAAATTAAATCCTTCAATATCAACAAGCTTATAAGCTGATGGCGAAAGATTAACTTGTTTCAACAATTCGAATAAATTAGAGACACTAACTCCATCCCTACCGATATTTAAGATTTTCCGATAGTAAGATAATGAATTTTTAAAACCAAAATAATTTGCAATCATAGCGATACAGGCCAAACCACACTCTGCAGAAGTAGTTTGAGTAACTAGCCTTACTCTTCTTTTAAACATAATTTCCTCCTGTTTTCAACTATCAATAAGTCTCTAAAGCAAGTACTGAAGGGGTTCTAAACTCCTTTTGAAGAGAAACATACTTTACACCACTTAATCCTAACATAAATGATTCAAATTGATAATCAACTCCTTCAAACCACTCATAATGGTCAATTTCGTAATTATTTGGTAAAAGTTTTCTATAAATTTTACTTAGGTTAATATTTTGGTTTTTCTCTAAAAATTTCAAAATTTCAACTGTACCACTAGAACCGTGACATAAACACAGACCTTTTTGGGAATATATCTTATTAAAAAATTCTTCATTTAATAACTTGCTCAAGCTTTTTTTCACAATCCTTAACTCTCTGTCTAGGTTGGAAATTTTAGATAATTCATTTATTATAATAATCCTTGAAATGATTACCCCTCCAATTCCTCGACACCAACTAAAATCAATTTCTTTAAAATTTTCTTCTATTTTTTTATCTTCAAGTAATACCAAGTTGATAATCTCTTTTAGGATTTCATTTTTCCGTGTAAGCGAATAAATTTTTACTAATGGCGTTACTATTCCCGATAATCCATGAGCCAGTCCAATCTCAAAATGCGAATTATTTTTTAAATACTCCCAATATCTTAAAACTATATTTTTAGATTCAATGTAAGCACTACCTTTGTCATCAGGACTATGAAGTTTAAGAATCAAATCTACTAGTAGGTGTATTGTTGCTCCTAAACCATTTATATAATCACTATCTTGCTCAGAGAACTGTATTGTTGAGAGATCAGAAATAAGATTTTGTAATAGATTACTAAATCCCTTCTCAATTATTTCATCATTAAAAAGTTTAGAGTAGTTATACATTAAGTATAGTAGACCACCATTACCTTGATACACACTCCATGCTTTGGATGCTACACCACTAATTTTATCTACCTTATAATTGTTATATAACTTTAATATTAACCTCCTTGAAAATTCCTGAATTTCTTTACTATTATGGTAGTAAGCATATACATACAAATAATGAATAATTCCTCCTCCCATATATAGACCTGGACCAATCAAATCAACTACCAAATTTCGTTCATCAAAGTTTAAAATATAGAACGTATCACTTTCGCTTGTATTGGTAAATATTTCTCTCTTTAGTAACTTAAATGGGTATGAATCAGTAAATTCTTTATTAATATCAATATCTGCATTACTACAAGTAAAGTCACTATTCATGTTATCTTCATTTGCAAATTCTGTTGCAATAGAAAGTTTTAATAAATGTACTTGGTAATCTATCATTTCACTATCTAGCATTTCCAGTGTATGTATTATATTATCTATTGCTGAGTACTTGAAGTAGTTTTCACATAGAACTTTATCCTCAAAATAAAGATTAATACTATCTAGATACGTGTAGAAGTAAGGTATATTTTGATTTCGTAAATCCTTTATTTCCTCTTCTACTCTCAGATAACCGAAACTTGAAGGAGTGAAACTTGATAGCAAGATATTGAGAATTTTTTCGTGATTATTCCTATTTTTTAAGGCATCAGGCTTATGTAACTCCCTTAAAAAAGTATAATATACTTGAGTCCCTCTAAGGATAATTCTAATTTTAATTGCTTTATTATGGTATTTTTCTACTATATCTAATAACTCATTTTTATGATTTTTTATAATAGATAAACCATCTTTAAATCCTTTAATCAACTTATCTATTACTAATCTATAATTTAAAGGTTCTCCATCTATCAACACTACATTTGGAGTGATTGAGGTTTGAACAGGTACCTTGGTTTCCCTATAATCACTTTCAGCATCTTCTATTATAATGTTAGTCGTTAAAGTATTTGATGATGATGGCCTAAAGAAAAGCCCACTAACATTAACATCGTACAACTTATCTCTTGATGGTAACATTGCTGTTGCAACAACACTTTGATCAATACTCTTAAAATTATCATTAACCAAATTGTCATGGTTTGTTGGAGAAGCAATTGTTTCTGTGTCAATGATAACGGGATATTCACCGCTAACTATTATATTTTCAAAATGGATATCCGTACTATGAAGAACTTCACATGCAGCAAGCATATAACCGGCTCTTTCATAATATTTTTTTGCTTCGTATAGTGAGAGCTCTTGCGAAATTTGAATTGATTCCTGCCATGAATGTGTCTGTCTACTCAACGTACTTGGAGTTTTAAAATCAAAATCACTGTATTTTTCTAGCAATTTTAGAACATCTCTATATAAATGATCCGTATTTAAATTTTTGGGTTTGTAGTACAATTCTGTATTGTCAATTAGTACTTTTGCAACACTTTTATCATTATGTTTATCTCCACAGTCTAATTCTATATTTAAAATTGAATTTGCTTTAATATTAAAAAAGTTCTGAATTTCATTTTTGTCTTCTTGAAAATCATTGAGAATATCAACAATTTCTGCAATAACGTTATTCAGAGTAATTGAAAGTTGTTCTTCCAAAACAGGATAATCGTAAAATAACTTCGAAATAGCATCCTCGATTCCCAGTAACTCCTTAAATTTTTCCAATTTATCTGCAAGACTTCCTCCAGAAATAATACCATTACTCTTAAGACTATCAAATTTATCTAACAGAACTCCCTCCATTATACTGTCAATAGAGTTTTTCAGTATTGACAATATTTTTTTCTCAGAGAATGAATAATTTTCTATAATTAGATTTATTTTGTCTTCTAATTTAAAATAAATTATTATTTTATCGAGTAGCCCACTTTTTTCAAATGTTTCATTTATTGAGTTAATCATATTAGAGTCCTCATGTTCTATTTAAATAAAAAATAGTCTGTCTATAAAAGAATATTACAAAAATTGAATATAAAAAAATATTAATCATAAAAATAGCTATATTTGATATTTGACAATCAATAAATTTATATATCTGATTTATGATAATGGGTAAAATAATTAATACTAACTGATAACCATAATACTTAACCTTATTATAATTATTGATACCTACCACTTTTTTAAAAACTATTACTACACCAAAACTAACTGATAAAACTACAAATATAAACACATCTTCTAAACTATCGAAATTAATGTCCGAATTCATTAAAATTAGTAGAAATAAGTATAGTAGTGATGATACAAATATTTTTAGAAATAGATAGAAATATTTAGTTAACACGAGTTTTTTTGTATTTATTGGTACTAACCTTTCAAAAACTCTGATTTTTTCGGTCAATTCTTTATTACTATAAATCCCTAGTATTTGAAGAAAATTCAAAACTAAAAATAATTGTGGAGTACGTTGAATAAAACTTATGATATAAGCGATAATAACAAAAATGATTACATTTGTAATGTTCCTAAATTCAGCAAGAAATTCATTATAAACTATAGATTTCATTAGTCGGTTACCTCATTTTTTTTCGAAAGCCATAAAGTGATATGAAGTATGAAATAATATAAATACTAAATGCTATTGCAACCAACATAGAAACTAAGAATCTTGAATCATAAATATCAAAGTAATTAGCCAAATTATATTTATTGCTCATATATTCCATGAATAATCTTACTAGTAGAAGTGTTATGATAAATGATGATACACTTATATTTTTTATATTTTGGTTTCCAAATATAAAAGAACCTGACATTACAAATGATGCAAATAAAATTGAGACAGATATACCAAGAAAAATTACATTCATTTGTGCTTCCTGGATATAAAAACTATTAAATAACCCCCTTAAAATTAAAATTGATCCAATATATAGAACACACGCAATTGTAACACTAAAATATTCTATGTATCTTGCCAAAACAATTTTGTATATTTTGATTGGCAAGAACTGCTCTAATCTATAAAAATCTTCATCGGTATAATTCAAGATATTCATAAAATAAGTAAGCGGCGCCACTAGTATAATTAAGAACAAAATAATTGGCAGAAAATCTTCTAACTTAAACATGCTTAGAATTACAAGCAAGATAAGTGATACAACAAAAGTTATTCCACTAAAAACATTGGAGTTCATTAGATCCTTTTTAATTAAATATCTCATTTCTCCATCACCACACCTTTTGAATAAATGCTCATTATTTTTTCTAAATCCAAGGAATCAACTACAATATCTTCCAGATTCAGAATTCTATCTCTAGGCATTATAGCCTCATATCCTTGAGCTGTTTTTTCATATGCGATTACATTATCTAGGTTTAAGTTTTTAAAATTACTTTCTAGACATCGAACTAAAACATTGTCATGTAATAATTTTGTACTATCTTCAACAAACTGAACTTTTCCTTGTCTAATATAGATTATAATATCAGCTATTTGTTCAATATCTGTAGTTATATGACTTGAAAAAATAACAGTTTTATTTTCGTCTAAAACAAATTCTTGAAATATGCCTAATATATCTTTCCTTCTAACTGGGTCAAGAGTAGTTGTTGGCTCATCAAAAATTAAAAGTTGTGGATTGTAGGACAAAGATAGAGCTATCGATAAAATCTTTTGCATTCCAGAAGAACACTCAGAAATTTTTTTTGTCTTTGAAATTCCAAATTTTTCCAAAATGAAATTAAAATAATCCGAATCCCAGTTTTTATATAATCCTTTATAAATTTTTTCAACTTGAAAGATTTTCAAATTTTTATTGAGATAAGTTTCCGAGAAACTAACACCTATTTTAGCTTTTAAATTAGTATCGTTTATGTCAAAATTTCTTCCAAAGATTTTAATTTCTCCAGATTCAATTTTTTGTAAACCTAATATTGAGTTTATTATAGTAGTTTTACCTGCACCGTTTTCACCTATAAGTCCAACAATACATCCTCTAGGAATCGAAAAAGAAACATCACTAACTTTAAATTTGGAATTCTTGTAGTTTACATTTAAATTATTCACCTCTAAAATAGTATTCTTATCTAAATTCATTTTATATTTCTCCATTATCATCTAACTTCAATAAAATAATTTCTTTAATTTCTTTGGAATCAATTCCAACCTCAATACCAAATTTAATAACCTCATCAATTTTTTTTTCAAGTTGATTCCGTATACTATCTTCAATAAAATCTGAACTCAATTTAGAAATTATAGTCCCCTTACCAACAACAGAGTTAATTAAATGTTGTGATTGAAGTAATTCGTATGCTTTTTTTACTGTAATAATACTTACACCAAGATCTTTTGCAAGAACTCTAATTGCTGGTAAAGAAGCACCTGGGGGAAGGTCCCCACTTAATATTTTATTACTAATTTGCTTAAATATTTGCTCATAAATTGGCACTTTGGAATGATATGAAATTAATATTTCTAACACTTCTCCTCCTAAAAAAAATTATTTACCATCTTATCACAGCAAAAAAGTACTCCAACCAAGATGATAAATAATTTAAGTCTACAATGTATTTAAGAACAATAAAATATACAATAAGTTTTTAATATGAAAATAATTCTGACTTATTTTTTACATCCCCAGCCACAAGATCTATTACAAGATAAAAACGTAGTGACTGCAGAAACCGTAGGTAAACAAATTTTAAGAGTTGCAGAAATAACAGGTGATACTGACTGAGGTTTAACTGATCCATCATCAGAACCACCAAATTCAGCTAAACGTTCAAGTTCTACAAAATCAATTTTAGTATTCTTTTCCATGATAAGCCTGTCTCCTTTATTTTTTTATTCTTTTAAATACATTGTACTTATCGTATATACACATTATACATTATCTACGAATAAGTTGCAAGCGTTTTCAATATTTTTTAATATTTTACTATAAATTTGGAGTTTATTTATCTCATTATTATAAGATACAATTTTATTTTCTTACTCTATCAAGAGTTTTTCTTTATATTTCTGATAAAAACTTCTATCAGTATTTAATAATTCTACAAACTTTTCCAATTCCTTAACAAATCCTTCATACTTAGATACTGTCAATAATTATATGTAAACACTCAATCAGAGTTAAGGAGTGTTAATCAAATAAGCTTTCAAGTGTGTCAAAACATTGGCCAAACCATTTATAGATTGTTGAATTTGCTTGAAATTATAACCTTCAAACAAAGTAACTAAACAACGTTCCAGAGCCTCCTCGTTTGGAAAAAGATCCTTCTTTTTAGTTTGACGGTTGATTTCTTTCTTAAGAGACTCAATGAGGTTTGTCGAATAAATGCTGTGCCAAATCTGGTAGGGAAACTGATAGAAAGGTAAAAGTTTATCCGAATTCTCCAGACTTTCCATTACTTTCCTATACTTTGGTTTCCATTTGGCGATAAAGTCCTCTAAAGCTTGTACTACCATTTCTATATTTTCAGCACGATAAATCGTTTTAAATTGCTCCAGAATAACCGCTCAATCAAATCATTTCACCTTACTAGCCAGATTTCGACTAGTATGAATTAAGTGACATTGTTTTTGGCTAATGGGTAAGCCTGACTGATAATCTACTCCAGCCCCTTAAATCCATCAGTCACTACAAGAGAAACCTGTTGGATTCCTTGGTTTTGAAGCTTGTCTAACAGGGCGGACCAAGAAGCATTGTTTTCATTTGGAGCGATTTCATATCCAAGAACAACCTTCTATCCCTATGGTGTAATGCCAAGTACGATATGAATACATTCTTTACTAACGGTTCCACGTCTTAATGGAAGATAGGTTCCGTCAAGAAACAAGACAGTTAATTAGGTTCTAAGCCTCAGCGACATTTTCCTGAGTTGTTTTTGAGATGTTAGAAATTGTGGCAGAACTAAAAAGGCCGACAATTCTACTTGAAGCAGATCGTTCATAACTGTTTCAAGAGAAAAACGGAAAAATTCATCGATATCTCGTTTTTGAGCTAGGAAGTTAAGTAGTTCAGTGGTAAATTGAGTTATAGAAGTAGATCTCTTTCTAGTAATGTGTTGCAACTCTACTATAAACGGATTTATTGCTTTTTGTGTTTACACAACTTATCTTACACTACCTCTCTAAGTTCTGCAGTTTTTGATTCTATCATATAACTATATTTCAAAAATCTCCTTTATATACATAATTATATTTATGTTTTACCTACCCTGTTTATCACTAACCGTTAGGTCAATTAAATAAAGATAACATGGTGAAAACTTACTGTTAATGCCGAATAAATGGAAGTTGAAATGAAGATGGTATAGCGTATCTTTCGTTTCAAACGTATGTTTGATATCCCCTTGAGGCTTGCCTGGAGCAGTTCCTTCTCTATAATAACGAGGAGCAATTACTTTCTCACATTCCATATTAGTGACCTCAACAATCGACCTATACTCTGGCTTAATAGCATTATTATTAACCATTGTCATTTGAGCATTAGTGTCATAGCCCGTCAATTCAATATCATGAATAAGTGAATGTTCATTATCTGAGTTAGTTTCAGTAGATTTCTTCAAACCAATATAATCCACATCGATAACATTCTTGAATAGATAACATTTAAATAAGCTAGAACTTAATTTCGAACCTACAACATAAAGAATGAGACTAATAACTGATAGTTCTAAAATATAAGTCACTTCGGCTTCTGTAACCTGTGTTGGCCTCAACAAAAGAACACACAAGGTTATCATCTCAATGAAACTAATTAAGATGGTATAAACCAACAATTCCCTACCATCTCTGTATTTTTGAATAACCCTAAACGTGAATGATGCTAGATAAATGCCTTCGATAACACTAATAAATAATAATGCTTGTTGACCTAGCATTGTCTTAAAAAGGATATTCAAGAAGAGTGTTCCCATAATTAAAAAGAACCATAAGAAAGCTTTTCGCAAACACCAGTCTAGGCACAATGCAGTAAATAATGACATGCTTTTTGGCTTAATTTTTGTTTTCATTTTTTCTCCTATTCAAATTTATTCTTTAGATGGTGCTCCACCTTTTTGTGTCTTAGGATCAATCACCATACCAACTTGTGGTTGGGTATCTCCTAAAATAATTGATGCTGGACTCAAGAAATCACCATACTGGAAGACTTTTGTTTTCCGACGTTCAAAGTGAATATGTGGTCCAGTAGCTGCACCCGTTTGTCCAACATATCCGATAAGTTGGCCTTTTTTGACCTTATCCCCTTTCTTAACAAGAGGAACATCACGCATATGTCCATAATATATAATAGTGCCATCTGGAAGAGTGTGCATCACGTGGTTACCGTCGATATTCATCGCCTCTTCATTGACCTCTACTACTTCACCGTCTGTTACGGCATAAATTGGAGAGCCTTCTGGTGCTGCAAGGTCCATTCCTGTGTGTCCTGAACCTGCATTTGGACCACCAGCATTAGCTGATGCACCGAAAAGTTGGGTAATGGTATAAGGGACATCAAGTGGTTGACCTGTATCGGTGCTAAGATTACTACTATCGCTATCACCACACGTATCTGCATCTACTTCTTCCTTGTCATCATCCTTATCCTTCTTGTCTTTTGACTCTTTTGGACGATAGACATAGACTTTTCCGTAGTCCATAGTAATACGGTCTCGATATTGACCATAATTATTCTCAGCAATCCCGTCGGTTGATGGAGAACATTGGATAATATTCTCCCTATCCTCAACTAGCATGGTCTGTCCTTTATCTCCAGAACTACTACCTTTCGTACCCCAGATAATGACATCCCCTTTTTCACGGTTTTGAACATCATCTTTGGACGACCAGGCACCCTCATACACTAACTCATAACCATTGTCTTTCAACCAATCGTGTTCTGAATCGGTATCTACTGGAGAACCAGATTCTTTAGCACCACCGTCAACAAGGGCATAGTATAAAGCAGATGAATGGTCATAGCTATCTGGTCCAGTACGAGCATCACGAGAATACTTGACCTTCCCTAGCTTATCCTTATACCACTTGATAGCCTTATCAGTATCAATAGACTTTTTGTCTTTATCACTGTCTTTTTTGCTATCCTTGTTGCTAGAGTAACTTGATGAACTGCTTGAACTGCTATCGTTATCATTGTCTTCGTTGTCGCTATCTTCTTCATCGTCGTCACCGTCATCATCATCTGAACTTTGACTACTTGACGAGGAGTTATTGGAAGAAGTTCCACCACCACCAAACGCCTTTTGGAACTTGGCATCATCGTACTTATATTTACTTGCTTCGAAGGCTTCCGCAAACTTCCTTGCATCCGCCTTCTTTTGCTCTGGTCTGACATAAGCCATATTACCTCGTTCGTAGGCATTCCATGCCATAGCAGTTTCATCGATATTGGTTTGTTTAGCAAACTCCTGGAATGACCAGTTATGGCCAGATTCGTCATAGGCTGGGTTCCAGTCACCTTTTGAGATTGCATCAATAACAAAGGCAACCATCTTATCAGCATCTTCCCAGTCTGGACTATTTAAAGGTGCATATTTCGTGAAGGGGTCAAACTGGAAGATTCCACCACCACCAAGTGTGTTAGACGTACCACCTGTCGTTGGAACAGCTCCCTTAGAAATGGAGTCATTGATACCACCACCATAATGTCCTTGGGCACGTCCAATGATGTCATAGCCCCCTTCAGAGTTTGCCCAACCAACAGGACCTGCAGCAGATTCCCCAGACAGTCCGGCATTCACTAAGGCCATAAAGACTTTGTGGGCATTTTCATAGGCTTTTGTCCCCTTCGTAAAGGGATCAGAATCGCTTGCAGATGATGAGTCAGTTTTAGTAGAAGTCGATTGAGGCTTAGAGCCATCATCATCTTCTTCATCATCGTCTTCTTCATCGCCATCTTTTTGGTAGGTTACACATTGGGCGTTAGTCTTGCCACCTTTCCCACCGGAAGTACTAATCGTCCCCATTAAACCAGTGATAATTGCAATTAAGATAACCGCAAAAGTTAAAATAGTTCCTATAATAATGGTTGTCTTCACTCCAAAAATCGTCAGTAGAACTCGAGCAGCTTTATCACCTATTCGTTTCAAATATCTTAGTCACCCCCTTAATGAAGTAGTGCGGTTAGCCAGTACCAACCAAATACAAGTAATAGTCCTAGGGCAAGAAAGATACTTTGTTTAATGAATTTTCGATTTCGTTTTTGTTGTTGCTTACGCATCCAAAATGAATCTTCATCTGAGTAATAGTCTTTGTGACGTTCCACTTGCAAATTATAATAGTCTGTCACATCCTCCTTGACACTGGATAACCTTTCTTTCCCACGCGCAATGAGACCTTGTTTTTTCTCTTGTTCACGTGAGATACTGTCTTCACCAAAACCGTCATAGTAGGTATCGTAAAACGCTGAATAATCTACTTGCTCATCGAGGCTTTCCGGATAGACTTGATCTAGATAACCATTAAGAGAATCTAGTTCTAGTTCACGTTGAATATACTGACCATCTCGTTTAAAACGATAAGATACCATATATTAAAACCTCCTTAAGCCAATAATTGGCATTTTTTGTGGAGCAATATAGAGTTTATCTGTGACAGTTACCTTAGAAAAAGGTACACCTTTAATTCTGAAAGTACGGTGTAACTCTTTAACAACGAGACCAGCTTTATAATCTTTTTCTGTCACTTCTTCCTTAAAGAGTTCTTCGTAAGCTGACACCTGAATCAGGTCTAGAAGACGATAAGCAGATTGATAAGCATAATAGTTGCTTCGATTAGCCAATCTCTTTTCAAAAAGAGGTGAAAATTCCTTTGAGAAGAATGATACGATCTTAACAGCACGTTTTCTATGGTTATATTCTAGTTTGGCCATAACCCATGCAAGCCCCCAAGTCACTAGCGTGATAAAGCCCCAGGTGTTCATCAAACAGATTGGTAGAAGACTAAACATAAGGATACGCTTTGCTTTCTTGATACGTTCACGTCTCTTACCAGTAAGTAGCTGATAAATGGCTACAATCAAGGCACAAAACACATACGGTGTATAGGCAATAGCCATAAAATGAACACCGTAGGCAAATAAAAGTGTCTGATAGAGCATGAGATAGCTATAGAAACCAACCAAACCAAGAACTAAGCTAATAATGAAGGAAACTATCCTAAAGAAACGTAGTGTTTTAATGTCATAAGCAATATTGTTAACCCATAGTGACATTTGCATTAGTGTGGTCATTGATTAATTTTCCTCCTCTGGCTCTTCTTCTGTTTCAAATATTCTCGACTCAAATCGAGCTGGTTCTTGGTAGATAATCATGGCTGAGTACTCATCTACTTGCTGACTTCCAAATAAGCCACATAAACTACTTAAAAGATGTGTTTTTCGCATCTGATAAGTAATATCAACAACACGACAGGTCTTTTTGTAAGCCAAGATCTCTAAGTAATCATTTACAATTCTTTCTAAATCATGCGGATTATCCTCTGTCAGAATTTTAGTTTGTAGTTGGAATGCCTCATCAGAATATGGTTGCTGTAGGTTCATTGTATTTCCCCCTTTCACCATTTTTAAGGTAAGAATGCATAGCGAACATGTTCATCATACGGATACTTACCATAAGACCTATTATCCGCTAGTTGATGGTTGAAGACTAAGTTCTTGACAGAAGCAATATTTAGGAAGAAATCACCATCTCTTAAATATTTAAGTGACGAAAGTTCACTCTCAGTCATTTCCCCTTGTAAAGCATCCGCTAGACGAGGGATAGTCAAATCACCTAATTGAGAAAAGACACGATACGTCATCATAGAGAAAATCGCACGTGTCGCTAAAACGTAATCCACTGCATCCGTAGAGTTTGCATTCAAGAGGATGTTATCTAACGAACTCATTTCCATAATAAATGCGGAATAGTTACTACTTACATTCTCAATCAAATCCTTTAGAAAGTTAAGAGACTCTGAATAACGATAATTGAAGAGCTTATGTGCTCCGTTAATGGTAATAATGCTATGAGGTCGCTGGCTCTTATCTCCCCCGATAATCCCTCTACGGAAATACTCAGATACCCTTCTTCCATTTGCTACAGCGTATGATGAAATGATAGATAACACTTGGTAAAGCTGAATATTAAGAAGTTCAGTATCTTGAATCCCAGAGAGGTCAAAGGTCACAACTTGTTCATTTGAGAAATCTTCAAACTGTGAGGTCGCATTCAAGAAGCGATAATCTCCCAAGAGACCAGAGAAAGCATTATAGAGACGGTCATAACTTGCAGCATCAATTTCATTCCCCTCTGCGATTTTGTCCTCTTTAAGCTTGTTTAAGCGTTCTACCCAATGAGATAGAGTTGGATAATCTTCAGGAATGACATTCGTAATCGTTAAGTCTTCTTGGTCCATCACTTCTGCATTACGGTTCCACAGACTACGGTCTTCATAGAAGTCGTTTAAAGCAGATGACAAATTATTGAGGTCAGAATTCTTTAACCCTGGATCAAGAATTTGAGCCAAAGCACGTAGTTTATTACGGTGGGCATAGAAAGATTGGACCTGGTCTGTTGTTTCTCCATCTGCAGAGGAAGCCGTTGCAATAATTTGCATGAGGTTAATATGATTTCGATTATTTGTCCCAGACATCTTGACATATCGACCACCTTGCATTTTCGTAAGGTCTTTTAATTTCCCAGTAAGGTCAATGTTAAAAATGGTATGTCCTTTAGCAAAATAGGTGTCAATCAAGTTACCTAACAGTTTCATTTTTCCGTTTCCTGCTCCGGCAATCAGCATTGAAGGAATTTTACGTTCCCTATCTTCATGCAAAAGGTCAAAGTTAACAACACCACCTGTACGTGTTTCTCCCAAGTAAACGCCATAGGTATCCATTAAGTTCGTATGGTTAAAAGGATAGCCAGCACCTAAATCCCAAACAGATGCGGCTTGCCCTTTTCGACGTAGTGGGGTGTCTTCCAAACGAGAAGCTGGAATAAAAGCTGTGTGATATTCGACATCTTGCATGCCATCTGAAGAAGAGATAGAATACTGATTCAACTGTTGCTTGAGGTCAGCTTCTCGTTCGACCAGTTGATCCAATGTGTTTGCAGCTAACAAAAAGCGAGTGTGAATTTTTTTAGAAGGAACATTGTTACCTAGTTTTTCACGATAGTCTAATAAAGAACTGATACGCATCTTGTCATCGGCATCTTGTGCAGCCTTTGTATTTTGAGTGGCTAACATATTCGAAATAGCTTTTGAAGCTAGGTCGGACATTTCACTATTTGCAGCATGTTCTAAGGACATAAAACTGATAACATTATCAACGAGCATTAAATCACTCATCCAGAAGTCAGGTAAACCGTGTTCTGGATATCGGTCATATGGAACATGAGCAATCTTATAATAACCGTTAGCTTGTCTCCAATAGCGATCATCATGTTTGAAATCAGGAATATCACTTTGAATCCTACTAATTAGATTGAGGTCATAACCCTCTCGAATATATTTCTTGATTTTTCGTGAATTTAAATCCATGTAAACTCCTTCTAGTACTGATTAATCGAAACATTAAGTGAATCATTAAAGTTGTAATATTGAGTCAATAACTCTTCCTTCTTTTCTACCGATACAACTTTTGGGGTAAAACCGTGGTTCGAGGCAATCGTTAGTGTGGTACGTGTATTGGAATCAATTTCAGCCAAAGTATCTCCAAACACCCAAATAAAGAACTCGATATTTTGTTGATTGATCGCAATGACTTGTTGGACGAGATATTTTGTTTTCAAAATATCTTCTCTTTGTCTAAGCTGATAAACCAGTCTCTCTTTACGTGAAATGGTATCAATGTCATCACCATCATTGACAATCAATTCTGGAGCGTTCTGTTCTTGTTTAACTTCATCTAGAAGACGTAGCAATTCGTTTGATTGACTTGAGACATCTGTTGGCAATTTTGTTGTCTGAAGCATCATGTCAAAGGTAGTACCAGACAGAAAAAGAGTAAAGCCTACCTTAATAGCTGCTTGTTCTTCGTTAGACATCGCTTGAATATCTTGCCCAAACACCTCAAAAATCTGCACATAACCTGAATAGCCATTAGCCAATCGTATCGGTTGATTAGGATAGCCATATAGGATAGATTTCACATCAGTTATCGCAACTGTGTCTAAAAAATCTTTACGTTTTTTCTTATTGAGTGGAACATACACAAATTCCTCTCCGGCACGTTCACCAAGGTCGATACTTTCATATTGTGTTTGTTTTTCCTTCTTCTTTGCTTGTTTACTTTTACGTGCCTCTTCTTTTTTCTGTTTCTTAAGTTCTTTTTTAGTCAATACTGGTTCTTCAATTAAACCTGGCATATCATTTCCTCCATAAACATTATTCATCCCTATTCTAAAAAACACTATAGGGCGTTCGTAACCCAGTGACACCTATTAGCTACTCATACTTCTCCATGATTTTGACTATTTACTTCTATTTAGGGCTCTCTGTCCTTGTCTAGCTACTTAGAAACTGTTACAATCAAATAAATACAATCGCAATAATCTTTTTCAGGAGGGATTTAGGATGCTAGAGTTTTTACAAGATTTTTATTTTTCACTTTATATAAGCACTTGGACCTCGTTAAAATGGTTACTACTTTCGGTTCTTATTGCCATTGGCTGTTGCCTTGCCACTTTTTTGTTCGAATTCAAAGGCAAAACTGCACAACTGATTTGGTTGAAATTCTCGATGAGTTTAACCGCTATATTTGCTCTATTTTGTTTATTCATGACACTTCACGGCATCATCCATTCAATAGGAATCCTAGTAGGTGCTGTTTCTAGTTTCTTTTTCCCAGTATTTGGTTTGTTAATTATCTGTGGTATTATCCTATTCATCATCAGTCTTTTCAATCCATTGTTCTTATTCTTCATGGCAAAGAAATAATGAGAGGAAACCTATTCAGCCGATGCTATTATGTTAAGAAAATAAAAAACAAACCACCTTTGAAAAGTAGTTTGTCTATAATCTAAGAGAGGTAGTCCAAGGCTACCTCTCTTTTTTATATTGGCCAGCCTCCAAACTGCGAGGAAGAAAGTAACTAGTCAAATAAAACTTTATATTAAATGTCTAAGTAAGTTACACTACCTCTGCGTAGTGACTATCAATACTCAACATAGACTAAGAATCTTAACTTACAAAACTATCGCTAACCTTTGGAAACTAATTATCACAATTCTCCGTCTTCTCCAGCATCTAACTTCTGGAATCGACTGTCACTATCTAAGCTATTCTTCTTTGATAATTTCTGAGTAGGGGAAATAATATTTGACGTACTCCCTTTAGGCGTTACCCTTCCGGCACCATTATTCTCTGCTCTATTATAATTCAAGATACTATCATTGACATTATCTCTAGTACTAGTATAACGTTCTCCGAAACTACTTGAGAAGTCCTTCTTAATTGCTTGACCTACATTCCTGAATTCTGTCCCAACAACCTCCTTACCGGAAGTCATTACTTCTTTTGTGCCACTTATGGCACTATTAAACGTATTTTTAGTGCTAGTTGATAGTTTCCTTCCGGTTACCCCTACCGCTCTTCTTGCTACTTGAAAAGCAGTAAGGTCCTGATCTGTCGTATCAGAAAATGCATTCCAAGTTCCAGCTACAGCACCTGCAGTAGCACCTACAGCCGACATAGCACCTCGTCTGATATCATTTTTGGTCGACCCTACCACGCTTCCGGCAGTCTTAAGTCCCTTTACACCAACTTTGGTTCCACTACTAACACTATTTCTGAGACGGTTAAACCCACTTTGATTTCGTCTGCCAGTAGTTGGATTATACCTACCAACAGCGAAGTTTCTAGCACCACCACCCATTTTACTAGTAGCCATGGCACCAACAGCCATTGTAGCGACTCCAGCCTTAGTTCCACTTGAAAGGTTAGTATCAATACCTATCCAGCGTTCCAAAACTTTTGAGCCTTGAGAAACCGCTAGGTAAACACCAAGGTAAACGGCAATAGTTGCAATGGCATGTTGGAATGGATCTAGTCCATCATAGAAACTTCCACCTAGAGTTTTCTTAGCAACATCAGATGCTCCAGAACCTAGATTGAGTTTCACTTCACTATAAGTAATTAAGAACCATTGAGCTACTTTAACGAATAGTAGTTGGAACCAGATGGCAGCAATTCCTGTCATAACTTCCTGCCAAACTTCCAAGATTCTCATACTATTTCCCACTGCTGCGTAAGAAACAAGTGGTGAGATAATTACTGTTATAAGCGTTTTGAAAATCACTCGTACCGTAGTCACTAGCAATCCAATCAGTAGAAGTAAAAGAATGATTTGCTGAGTTATCAGTGCTATCCAGTCAACCTTATAGCGAGCGTAAGTCGGCAAAAAGGCTGTATTATCAAAACCAAGGAAATAACCTGATTTTGACGTAGTGACTCGTGCATAAGCTATCTTACCATCTGCATAACGAATGGTGTTGAGCGTGGATCTCATTACATCAGAGAAACCATTATAAGGTGAATTTGCCTGGTCCTCCTTCAAGTCTTTTTGCTCTTTCCAACCAGTAAAGAACAATTTACTGGTTTGAAGAAGGGCTGTTACTGGGTTAGACATCGCAGCACTATTTTTAACCTGTTGCCACCAATCAACCGAACCGTCTTCTCGTATTCCTAACATCTTAGGTAGCGACGATACTCGTCCTTCACGTCCAGAATAATACTGCAACATGGCTTTATTGGTTGGGCCATAAGTTTCAGTAAAATTGGTGAACCAAATATTACCATCTGAAATGGTATTCCAGTTTTTATCCCCCGCTATAAAATGAGTATCTTCATTATACCCTAACTTATCTGTATCAAAATCCATCGCATACAGCATTTCGAGGTCAACCGTATTGCCCCTAAATGGCGTTACAGAAAGCGAAACACTCTGACCACTACCCGTTATGTCATAATAGGCTAGTCCTACGGTATCCTTCGCTATAGCACTACCAAATTTTGAAGCGAACACCGGAAGTGCAGTTACAGAAAAAGTTACCAGAATAATATGATTGAAGAATTCTCGGTACCTGAAAGGTGCTCCTGCCATTGCCATTATAAGACGAATGAGAGTTACCAGTACAAACAATGAAATCCCAACGATTTGAAGCCACTTATAAACCTGCCCAACAAAGCTATCAGACTGACTAATATAGTCAAACATCCCGAATAACTTAAACATGTTGAGGTAAGCTTTCTCAATCGCATAACTAAAACTATAGATACCTTTTGATAGCATCTCAGGAATAAAGCCAAAAGCTATAAAGACCCCAGTTGTTGGATGGAGGTATTGGTCCCACTGTGCATAAAAGGATGCCAATAATAGCTCTTTGTCTTTGTCACCTCCCCAACCTTTAGGACCAACTTCATTAGGCCAATCTTTCGATTGAGAGATCATATCTGATAGGGATGGCCAGACCTTCCCTTGTTCAATCTCAATTGTTGCTTCTGCACCCATAGGTTATCCCTCCTTGTTTTCAGCTGAAGTTTCAGTAGAAGGAGATGTTGGAGTTGCAAATGCTGTTGTTGTCGGTTCAGATGTAACCACCCAACCCTGAGTAGCTGATGGTTTTTTCTTAACATTGAAAGTAACACGACGAACTGTCGTTTTTTGAGCCTCATCCGTTGTACCTATAACGTATGTAACCTCATAGGTATCTTTCTCATTCTTAACGAGTTCAACTTTCTCCAACATTGTGCTAGAAACAGTCGCTACCTCTGGGTTAGTAAATTTAGCGTCGTTATTATCCAAGTAAGCCTTAAGCTTATCCTTGTCTCCTGAATAATAGTATGACAAAAAATAACGAGCCATGACATCAATCTCATGTTCATGATCTTGTATCATTGTAAGACGCTCAACTTTATCTGTTGTGGATACAAGTTCTTTCTTCACGCGCGTGAAATTACTATTATAGACCATTAGCATCAACAATAAAAACACCGATAAGGTACAAGAGACAATAGCCAAAACCAATGGCAACTTACTTGGTGGTCCTACTTCTTCATCTTCATACACTCTGCCTGTCTTCTCCTTCCGTTTCTTAGCTCCAGCAACTGACTGTTTATGCTTATCCTTATTCGACATAAGACGATTTGGAAGTTCTCCTTCAATCGTTCCTGGTTTTGGATAAGGTGGCATATCAACAAGAGACAAGCCTAGACTTTCAGCATAACATGGAAGTAATCCCATTGGACCGCTGAAAAAGTTGGAGATACCTTCATATGTTGTTTTCTCAAACCGTTTATCACGGTGTGCTTCTTCGATGAGTGGGGTAACGAGTTCCTTATAATCTTTCGTAATAACAAAAGGGGTAATCTGAGGTTGTCCTTCAATACTAGGGACTCCCGTAGTTGGTCGTGTGACACGACCATTTTGTTCCATCGGTTGACTAGCAAGGGCAATTCCTTTTAAGGTAAATTCAGAATAACGCTTTTTGATTTCTCGAAAAAGTAATTCTGCTTGTTTAAAAGTTAGAAATGGTAGACTTTGAGCGATACTTTCCTTTTTATTACTAGGGAAATATTCAGTATCTAAGTCATCAATGATATCCGCTAACTTTTCATCCTTTTTAGGATTTGCTTTTCCTTTCCACTCAATATAAAGAAACAAGGCATCGGGAAACAATACCTTGCGATTCCCCTTTATGGTAAGTAATTCTTTTTCCATAAAGTATACCTCTTAAAGATTTATTTTGGTTGCCAAAGATAATCAACAAATGAAACAAGTGCTGAGCCAGCACAAAGTGCGATTGCAATCCACATGAGTCGGTCAAGGGCCACCGTTCGTTTCTTATCACCCATCATCATCAAGATACACGCTCCTAAACCACTTAGTATTGCTATCCCCGGGAATAAGAGACGTAGCATATCTGAAAAGTTATTAATTGAATTATTAGCTTCATTAGCTGGGTTAACAGTCCCCTTTCCTCCAGTTTGCTCCGCAAAAGCAAGTGATACAGAGTTTAACGTCAATAAAGCAGTCATTCCTAGTGTTGATGCCTTTGTCTTCACGTTGTTCAAAAATGTGTTTTCTTTCAAAACAGCCTCCTTAAAAATTTAATATCTGTAGTCTACAATATTCCATCTACGAGTCACAACCTAGTGACACCCCTTAAGAAGTAAGCAAATAGTTACCATACTCCTCTGGAGGTATCCGTTTGACAGTAATATGCGTCTGACGCCGATCTTGAACGGTCTTTCTACCTGAGTTCCCATACGCAAATGTCCCTGGTGCATATCCAGATAGAGACACATCAACCATAAAGTAATCTTTTGGCTTTCGCCCAAGGAAATACAATTGCTCAAAGATTTCATCTGTTAACACTTCATCAATAGTTCTCTCTAAAGGCCTTGCTCCATCTTCTGGACTAACACCGACACTACTGAGATATTCATAGAAGTATTTTTTGCCATCGATAGTTTGGTCACCATCCTTAACGTCCTCATAATTAATAAGGATATGGTGCTCATTAAACCAACTGCTCTCATGTACTACCATTTTTGAATAGACAATCTTATCAATGGTTTGTTTCGTCAAGATATTAGTCACTTCAATTTTCCAACGGTTGATAAATTCCGGACGTTTAAAGATCTTGATTAACTCGTCTCTCATATCCTTCATGAACTCTTTATAGTCAGTCTTGTTCATTTCTGTAAAGGTTTGACCAGAGGTGATATATTTATCTCTGATTCGCTTATGCCCCACGTTTGAAGTTGCAATGATAAACGTATTCTTAAAATTGATTTTTCGTCCACGTCCATCAGTTAAATGTCCGTCATCAAGCATTTGCAGATATAAAGCCCAGACATCTGGATGAGCCTTTTCTAACTCGTCCAATAGTAGTAACGAGTAGGGATTCTTCTTAATTTTCTCCGTTAAGTCACCTTTTCGATCGTCATTACCTATAAGACGAACAACGGCATTATCTGTCATGTATTCTGACATATCCAACCGAATCATCGCTTCTTCACTACCAAACAGTTGTTTGGCTGCTTGTTTCGCCAATTCAGTTTTACCTGTACCAGTTGTTCCAAGTAGAAGAAGAGTTCCAAGAGGCCTTCGCTTGTTCTGTCCTCCCTGGATTCCCTTATACATAAGTCGTGCTATAGTTCGAATCACATGATCTTGCCCTTTAACAACAGCACGCATCCCTTCCGCAAAATCCACTGGGGTTGAAGACGTGCGTAGTAGACTTTCCATTGGAATACCTTTTTTACGGTGAATGACATTCGCAATATCTCTTAAGGTAATCTCTGATTTTCCATCGATATTTGCAGTCGCAGAAGCTTCATCAATAATATCAATAGCCTTATCTGGAAGCATTTTATCCGTAATATAACGAATAGATAATTCTACTGCTGCCTTAATAGCATCATTAGGAATTTCAATGTCAAGTTTTCGTTTGTACTTGGGACGACGTTTTTTCAAGACCAATATCGATGCCTCTTTATCCAGTTCATCAACGTAAACTGGTTGTAGACGTCGTTCCATTGCAGGATCTCGTTCAATAATCATAAACTCGTCAGCTGTGGTGGCTGAAATAAGATAGATTTCCCCACGAGATAAGGCTGGTTTCAAGCTATTAGCGACGTCAAGAGCACTTCCCTCGACCCCAGTTCCCATAATGGTATGCACTTCATCAATAAAGAGGATAAACTCATCTTTATGAGCCATAAACTCTTTAATCAATCCGTCCATTTTGGCAATGATGTTCACCTCTTTACCAGTATGGTCAAATTCTTTCCCTTGGATAGCAGATAATTCTAGTTGCTTAACCTGCTTACCTCGGAAACGTGTTGGGACGTGGGCTTTATTGTTAAGAATATCCGCACAAATTCCCTCTACAATAGCTGTTTTACCTACACCAGCTTCACCAATAAGAACAGGCGAGTTTTTTTCTAATCGATTTAGTGAGATAAAGACTTGTCTGATTTCATCTTGTCTACCCCAAGCCACAAAATCTTGACGTTTAGGTCTGATTTTCTCAGTAAGGTCTGTTGTGTATTTGTCAATATAAGGAGTCTTACTAAGATTATGGTTAGTCATCTCCTTCATCTATTTATACTTCCTTCCTAAACGTTCTGCAGCCTTATCCATTAAGTAGCGACGGTTTTTCGATCCATCATCTCTCAACTCTGGATAACAGTTCTTATCAATCGGATAATAACGTTTCTTTGTCCGACGGTGTGCATGAATAAATTCCCAGAACTTATTTCCACCAGATGAAGACGGAATCATCCAATAAATAGTTAAAGTCATTGTACAGATTAAATTGATTAGGAACTTCAACTCCTGTCCTCTAGGGAAAAATATATCCCTGAATTGTAGCGGAAAAACAAAACTTCCAACTATAATAAAAGCTTTCATTAGCGGAACACCGTAGTACTTTACCTGCGTGTAAAGACCACGAGGCAGTCCCCAGTTCCCCTCTTGATGTTGATTTTCTTCTTGATTCATCCAGTACCTCCTAGAAATCAATATCCATCATTGGTTGAATATTACTTTCAAAATAAAGGAAATAACGGAATTTCTCAGTCAAAAGCTCCACTTGATTCCTCTGAATACAAATAGAACCTTTCTCTCCAAAATCAATATCCAAAAGGTCCGTACATTCAATACGGCATTGGTTCAAGTGTTTCTTGACTACCTCAATGGATGTTTCAGAGTTATGATGTACGTTACTTGAGACAAAACTGCGAAAGTTCTTCCAACCAACTTCTTTATCAATGATTTGATGTAGGCGTTCTAAACCGTCTGCCCATTTCCCTCTAAAAATTTGAAGGGGTTCATTCATAGCGTTACCTCGCTGATATTTCATCAATAGGCAATCCTGGTTAAGTAAATAGCGTTGTTCGTCAATTGTCATAATTGTTAATAAAGTCCTTTCTTTCCTTTTTATATTTATTCCCCAATATCTTGTTTTACTGATCGTACTGGTGAATTAAACTTGTAAGTACCATTCTTAACTGCTTTGATATTCTTTTCAATCTGTTCAATGATTGTCTGAACATAAGCAGCATTTTCACGCGCTTTCGCTCCGTCTTTCTCTTTAGAGTCCATACTTTTCTCGATAGCTTCCATATCACTCTGCTTATCGGTTAACTCGTTACCGACCAAGTATTCTGACTCACGTTTCAACTGCTCCAATGTCTTAGTATCTTCCTTAATACTGTCATCAAGTGTTTTTGCAGAAGCCAAGAGTTCTTTTCGTTGACCTTTCTGATATTTCAACTCCTCTTCAAAAATATTGAGAGTAAACTTCTCACGAGACAAATTCTTGACATATTTGTTTTTGAAGAGTTCATTTTGAGGGGTAACAAAGAAATCAACGTAGTTCTTATTACCTTCCTTATCTTTTTGTTTATTCTGCTTAGAAACCGAAGCGTCATTAGAACTTGATGATAAGTAGTCATTGTATTCTTGAACGTCAATCTTGAGACTGTTTGAGTTCGGTGTCTTATTTGTCGCACGAATAACCATGAGCGTATAATCTGAAGGCACATTACGCATGACTAGATACACCTTATCTCCGGTTAACGGAATGACTTCTAAGGTCACTGCTTCAGGATTCTTAACACTACTTGGCAAGAAAACCTGCCAATCAAGATTGTCAGTATTAATCCCTTTTTTGATAGCACTAGTAGCATCTGATGTTGTCAACTCCATAACGACTAAGCCATTTGAAGAGGAGTAAGTCATAGAGGTTGCTGTGATACTTCCAAGGCCATTACCAAATGATTGTGTTGCCTGCAGTTGTGACTCTAAGTAAGTAACTCGGGTTGGAGAGAAATAAGCAGTTGTAGCTGTCCAGACCATTGTTCCCAGTAATGCATAACTAATGATCATCGTTCGTTTTAACCGATGTCGCCTCAAGTAAGAGAGAATGCTGTTGCTCTCCCAGAAGGACTTGATCCTATTTGCTGCTCTAATCGGTAAATATCGCCAACCTTCTAGCTCTTCGAGCCCTTGTGTATTTTCATAATCTTTAAATTCTACCATGAAGCCATGATAGGCTATTTTATATGGGTGTCGCAACCTAGTGACATAGGTTGACTTTTGAGATGAAATTACTCTTATTCTGGTTTCCTTGCCTTGAAATAACACGTCCAATAGGCTATACTAAAAATGTGTTTAGGAGTAGTCCTAAACACAGTCATTGTTTTTCCCTTCGGGGAATTTTATGGAGAGGTTGCTTTTCTCCCTCTTCTCCATATCTTCTTTTTCATAAAACGTCATTGTTTTTTGAAAATATTGTTGTTGTGACCATTGGAACTTCCTGTTGTTCCGATGGTTTTTTCTTGTCTAAATGAGATCCTTTGACAACAAAAAAGAGGCAGCCCTCAATGGACTACCTCTCTTCCCAAGAGAAGTTTCTCTGGAGAAGAAAAACAATGACTATTTTTAGTTTAACAGCGAGGGGAGATACCTCATAACACTAAAAACAGAAAGGATAGTTATGCTTTGGGGGAGGTCCCTGATTCATAACTAATAGAAGTTAATAGATTATGTTAGATACGAGAGGAGAAATCTCGTCTAACCTTACAACAACAATGGTTGGGTTAAGGAGAGGGGAGAAACCTCATTCCTTAACCTTGATATAAGTATATCATAACAGGTCTTGTATTCGAAGCTCAGAGGACCCTTTATTAACTTTTTTTCTTTTCAATCTCCTATAATCATCTTGATTATTTACTCAATAATGTTATCCCTTTCTCGGATAATTAGAAATAAAATTTATAGCTCAAAAACAAAGTCTGCTATTCGTTTTGCTGCTTTCTCTGTAGCTAAATCAATATCCTCTTTAGTCCAAGTATCTTTGGTATACGTCACGAGAGACTGAGCTATTGGAAACTTACTACCAATATATCCATTACCCTTAGAGATATGATTTTCCTTCTTAGTTCTAAACCAGGCATCTCCAATACCACGATTTATTTCTGCTTCAAGTAAAATCTTGTTTCCTAACTTCTCAGCATATTCACGAAATTAATCCGGATCATCGACACCTATATCATGCATGATGTGCTCTCTGTTAATCCCACTTTTTGGCATAATATGTTCGATGTCTATATTTCCGTCAAGCTTTAGATTTATAGCATGTTCGGTTGCAAATAGGTACTCATTCACATAAATAAGAGCATTTGAGACTCCACTCTCTAAAAGTGTTTGTTTAACATTTTCATATTCAAAATTCAAACGTATATGTTCTCGAACCTTATCAATTAATGACTCTGTTGAAAATGTATCGACTTGACTATACAACAAATTGATTTCCTCAAGAAAGCCTTTGAATAATCTATGACTGTATGATAACTCTGATAATTCAATTAAGATACCAATTCGCATCAGGTATTCTATATATCTCTTATCATCTCGGAAAAATAGATAGCTACTCATAAATGGCCTTAAATTACCATTAAGCTGACTGACTACTCTACCAATCGAAGTTTCTGATGTAAGCAAATAAGTATGGAGTATCTTTTTCAAATCATCTGTAAAGACAACATCATCATTAAGAAGTTCCTTATTCTTATTAAAGAATACACGTATTCCGGGATTCCTTCTGTCTGCACCATTTTGTTGCGATAGCTTAGTGAAAATATAATGTGTCATCAACGTATTCAAATCAAGATTTGACTTGTCAGCCCATTCTACTATCTCCTGCCAATTATTTTCAAATGTTTTTCTATCTGCAGCACTAGCAGTTGTTTTGGAAACAATGACTTCAATTGGAGTCAATGGTACACCAGTACCATTTAAAGAGTTAAAAATATTAATAGCTTGGTCAGTATTAAAACTTGTAATGGTGATGACTTGGCAATTTTTTATAAAATGATTAGCAAAATTAATGCAATTAATAACACTCAAATCTTTGCAAGTATTGTAAAAATATCGGAAATTTTTGTAGAAGTTCGTATAGCGATTATCTTTTTGGCGACGGTATATTTGATGAACATTCTGTTTTATTTCTTCAAAATTGCGTCCAAGTAGAATTGCCTGCATATCAAAAGCGTATTTTTCTGAGATGGAATCATTAATGTACTTTATCATTTCAACAGTTGGGAATGATAGCCCATCGACAAAATCATCTAGTTCATCCTCAGACATATTAAACAGTAATGAAGCAATTTGTTCTTTTAGTCCGTTCAGTCTCTTAATAAGTCGTCTACCATCTGCATCGTCTTGAGGTTGGTTAGTTAATTCACTCTCAATTTTAAGTAACAATGCTTTTAATAACAACATAAAGGTGGTTGTTCTTTGTTGACCATCAATTAGTGTAACGTCATGATCCTCACCAGACTCTTGGGCAATCAACACTGCTCCAAAGAAGTAATTGTCCTGTGAATCTTTATCGAAGTTTTCCATATGCTGATTGATGTCTTCAATTAACTGATCACATTGTGCCACCTGCCACGCATATGGTCTCTGGTAGCTAGGAATATAAAATTCAGATTTAGAAAAATATTGTTCTACTGTTTGTAGACTTGGTTGAATATCATTACGCATGATGAACTCTCATTTCTTAAAATTTGTCTCAATATAATGAAACTACACTTCTTCCATATTATACCACGAAAATACTAACACACTAAAAAAAGTAGAGAAACTAATCGTTGTGTCTCTACTTCAATCTCAATTTTTATTGACTGTTGAATTCAAGTAATATCATGTTCTCACTTTTTCTCTTTCTTTTCGAACATACTATAATATTTTATTTCATCCATAAACTACCACCTCTTTTTATATCGAATTATATCTAAAAGATAATACAATCGATTTTTGAAATAAAAACTCTTTCATATCCTATTCTCTCAACTCTTCAAGTACAGTTTCTAAGTCTACTTCTGTCACTATTTCTCCAGGTTCTACTTTCTCTCCTGGCAAAACATAATCATGGATCTTCCCATTTCGTCGGACTATACTTATTTTATCCCCTTTGATAAACCCTTTTTCTATTGCTTCCATTACTTCATCATATGTCATCATTTTATATACCTCCTATTTTCTACAATATATCTATTCGTAAAAGATATCAAAAAGTAACAAAAAAAGCACTCAAAGTTTAAAAATTTTAAGTGCCTATTTGTTTTCTACTATCAATAAGCATTAGCTTAGGTTTGGATAAATTCCCAATGTAATGCTATATCATCCAACTCTTCTGGAGTTGTCTCTTGTGCCAATGACAGCTGATATTTCGAAAACTTAAGTAGCTCTTTTTTTATGATATGGTATCTCAAAAAGAGCCTGTTCAAAAGCCAAATCTCTGTCAATTTTTAAATCAAGCCGCATTAATTTATCTCCTTTATAAAAAAGCCACGTATTAAATATGTAGCTTAACTTTCTACTGAACTGCAGGCCCTAAGACGAGATAGAGAATATCTCGCTTAGTATCATATTCCTAGGCGTGTTCATCAACTTCAAACAAGACTTCCGACCTTTTTGTTTAGCCCTGCGGTCGTACTGTTCCTGTGCTTCTGTATAATATCGCTTACATTACATCATTTTTTAACCCTTTTGGAAAATAAGCTCCAGATCAAAAAACTCTCCAAGAAGTAGAGTGTGTTCTATAATGGATAAACCTTACGAAATTCTTCTAAAACAACCTTGCTGTCAGGTGTAAAAGTCAGTCCGGCCTCGCTCATCCACTCGGTGAAAACCTCCTCATGAACCTGACGCCAATAGGCCAGAGATTTATCACCCTCACCTTCCTTGTAGGCATGGTCGGCTGACACTTGATGGAAAGGCTGAACAGAAACCTTTGTGACTTCGACAATGCAGACAGCTTGATCTTGACTGTCTAAAACAACATCAAAGGTCCCTTCTTGTGGCAGGGGGTCGTTATCAACTGCATAAAGATCATAGGCTGATGCAGTTGCCGTCTTTTCACCTTTTAACACCAAATCTGCCAAGAGATCGGCTTCTACTCCAAAAGCCCAAGCATCGATTTCATCTCCGATTGAGGGGTTAATTTGCTTGTAGGCATTCCACATTTCTTGAGGTGTCATTTCTTCTCCTTTATTTCTTTTACTTTCCAATTATTATAGCTTGTCAGTTCTAATTCTGGAAATCCTCGCAACTCTGCCTTCACCTTCAATACTAAAGGCGAAGCATTGTCTGCAGTAATTTCTTCCAAATTCAACCAAATTGCATTTGCTGAATCATTGCTTCCATCAAGAACTTCATGAGGAAGGGATTTTTGAGAGTGTTCCAAGTCAAGTACTATATCATAAAAGGCCATGATATGGTGTACAGCGAAGTCTTGCCCATCTTCTTGAACCATTACATCATAAATCCTAGGAGTTGAATAACGGCTAAGCATATAGCCCGTCTCTTCCAGAACTTCCCTCTTGAGAGTGTCTGTCAGTCCCTCACCTGGTTCTTGACTACCACCCGGTAAATCAAAACGATGCCGATAAGGTCCTCTCGTTTTCTCAATGCAGAGCAGTTTCCCGTCTTGAAGACAGACTCCGTATACACCAAAGTGATCTTTGATTTCCATATTCTTAACTTCCTAGCTTCATTTATTTTTTACCATACCTATCATCATACATTTATCTTGGGTTGGGGGGGACTCTTTATTAAAGACATTTTGTCTATTTAACTTTAACAGACTTTCAAAACAAAAAACGCAAGAGTTTCCCCTTGCTTTAAACGTCATGGTGAGATAACCCCATGAGCACATAATCAATTCTAAAGCTATCTTACCATATTTGTAAAGACTGTTCAACCAAAAATATACTGTCAATTATTTTGTGTTTACACAACTCATTTTACACTACCTTCTCACGCTTTCCATTACTTTATTTTGTATCATTCTTGTCCTTACTTATTAATTTTGCTCAAATCATTTTCACTAACTGACCGTTATTTGTACGTTACTCTTGACTTAAAGCTAACTTTTATGCTATTATTTGCGTAATGAGAGGATACCGTAGGACGTCTGGTAACAGAGCGTTCAAAGGAAGTTGCTTTGGTGACTTCGGGTGTGGGACTGCCTTCAGCTTCAGACCGTAAAGACCCCATGTACCAAGAAGTCCTCTCCTTTTTATTTGCTCTTAACCAAGATTAAGGGCTTTTTATTTTACACATTAAGATCAAAACTGCTTTTTTGGCAAAATCATATAGGGGTTGAGAAGCTTGAATCGCTTTACCATACTCATTAATTTTCTTCAAATCACCTTCACTAACTGGCCATTATTTGTACGTTGTTCTTGACTTAAAGCTAACTTTTATGCTATGATTTGCATAATGAGAGGATATCGTAGGACGTCTGGTAACAGAGCGTTCAAAGGAAGTTGCTTTGGTGACTTCGGGTGCGGTGCTACCTTCAGCTTTGAGCTGTAAATAACCCTTACTGACATTGGTCCTCTCCTTTTTATTTGCTCTTAACCAAGGTCAAGGGCTTTTTATTTTATATCTTAGATATTTTTTTCAAAAGAGTGTATGCGTGTACCAAACTGCTTCACTTTAGAAGGTTATAACTATAACCATTTGAATGAATAGCGATCCAAACTGTTTGTAGCATTGGATTCTCATTCTTATAAAGATAATTTCTAAGGTATCATTTATATTATTGAGGGATGTAATAAACACCAGGGACAACCAGACGGTCTTAACAGGATATTATTACTAAAGTAAATACGAAAACATGGCTCACTTCTCTTTCACATACAAAAAAAGCGTAGGAGGATTTCCTACGCTTCACGCTATGTTAGAATTCCATAGCGTTTCCATTAACCCTCAATGAGGTGAGAACATGGAACAAATTATCTAGTGTCATTATACTAAAAGACTAATTCTTTATCAATAAAAAACATAAATATCTTTATATTCTGTCTTTAATTCTGATTTTAGTCCTCATGTATTTTTTAAAACATGAAAATAGCCACTAACGGAAAGCATAACCCCCAAAAGTCAGAAAACTTTTTTGGGGGGAGCTCAATCCATATTATATCTCTTTACTATATAATCCTTTATATGTTCTTCCATCAGACGTGTTCTATTAATTATCATGCTTTCTAATCTCTCAATCATCTCTAACAGTTCACTTAATTTGAGATTCTTGATCTGAGATGTTTTATTTTTATATTTTTTTACTTCTTCTTCACAAATAGCCTTACCTGTCAAGATGTTAAGTGGCATTCCATTTTCAATAAAATTATTAAACATAAAATAATCAACAAATTTCTCAAATGTCTCAAAATGGTCCAACCATGTTCGTATACCATCTGTGTTATTAATATAAAGAGTATATAGAATATCATCTTTATGTTGAGATTTATGATATTCCCCATCTAGTGCATGTTTAATCTCTAAAAGAGTTAAATCTACTCGATCTTCTATATAAGAACCTACACCACGACTCATATTATATTTGCTATTTCGAAAACCTTCACTTTTCTTAGGCGTAGGCCAGATAAAAGATCCACCTAGAGTTCTTGTATTTTTCACATAATTAATTAGTTTATTTAAAATCCTATTTCTCTCATCAATAGATTCATTTTTAGATAAATAATTAATTCTAGCTAAAGGATACTTGAGATGACCATAGGATTGCTGATATACATATTCATCTCCCGAAAAACCAAATTGATCTGAAGTAAGTCTGAACAGCAATTCGTCATTTTGCTTCACAACAATTTTATATTTATCATTATCTTTTATCTCTTTCTCACTGTCACTAGTTAATTTAGCAAGTTTAGGGGGAATAAAAGAATATTTATTTTTATAATTACTTTCACTCTCTCTTTTTCTTAGAAATTCCGTTAAAAAATTATAGTAGGGTGTATCAATGTCCTCTCTACAATCAGGATCAACATATTTACCACCATTTAATACACTTCTATAATAATTATCAAACTCATCACACTGAAATATAATCGTTCCTTTTTCCACTTTAAACCACCATCCTAAATTCATTTCTAACTACTCTATATTTTAAAATCATCGGATACTATCAATAATTTTGTGTTTACACAACTTATTTTACACTACCACCAATACATAGCAACTCCTTAATGATGAAGTCATCATTGAGTGTGATAAAGACCTCTTGAAGATATAGCAAGTCTAATGGTTATAGCACCTAACTGGATGCCTGATAGCAACCTTCGAGCGAATGGATATGAATGTTCCTTTTACCAAAAGTATTAGAGACAAAAAACGGTTCACTACCCAATATATGGTAATGAACCGTTATATATTACATAATAGTTGTCATGAGTTCTCTAACAATCTGAACTGATTTCTCAAAAGAAATATCTTGTGCATATTTGAATTGTCTTTGATAACGTGTCCAAAGTTGCTTTTGATACTCATCAGTCTCAATACTATTTAGCTGACTTTCCCAAATATCAATAGCCTCTTTACTTCCTCGTTTTTCTACAGTATTGGCCAGAGCTTTACGCAACACATCGAAATCTATCTCATCTTTTCTGATATGATACAAGGTAAAAAGGTCATAACGATCACGAGGACGTGTTGATGCTACTCCTCGGCTAATGATCGTTTCCAATTTTTCAGCTAGAACAGTTTCCAAATTATAAGTCCAAACCTCAATGGTTTCATTTGCAAATAGGGATGGCATCGAATAAGTAATTTCTCTAGGTGTAATCTTATCACCCGTTGTAATGTCGATGAAAACAACCTCCCTTAAAGTATCAAATGTAGCATTGAGTTTTAGAGAAAATCCCCCGTATTCGTCATCTTGGCGAATCGGCTCTAGTTTATCTACTTCAAATGAAAAGACATCATCCGAATCCGAAAGAATCTCTTCGAAGATGCTAATCAGATTTTCTTGACTAAGTGTAGTCCCTTTAAGCGTCACATCTAAATCCATTGTCGTTCGCTTATCAAGTCCTATCAACTGTCCTATTAGATAACCGCCTTTAACAATGAAAGAATCCTTATAGGAACTTTTAGCAATCAATTTCAACACCTGTTCAATAAGGAAGTTTTGCTGAAGCTGCTGGGCAGGAATACCTCTATCCTTAGCCATATTCTTAATCTTTGCCTTAAAGCTATTTGCATTGGAAAACATTAGGTTAATACCTCCATGTAAGATTGCAACTTATTAGTCACCTTGAATAACTGTGCATAGTGAAACAGTTTTGAATAGTTAACTTTGTGATTTTGAAAATACATCTTAAATGCAGGAGCTATAACTTGAACATCAACTTGATAAACTGGTCTTAAACACTCTGCTAAAACCCTCTCCGGCTCGTACACCTTAATCTTCTGTCCCACTTGTCGCTCAAGCTCAATAATTCCTTCATCGTAATAAGAACGAAGAACTATCGGACGTATACCTTCTGATTTAACATTTTTTGTATTGGTTCCATAAGGGAAGCTCATAGTCATCTCAAAAGGAACTGTTAGTGATAATCCATGTAACCAAAGAGCTGTTTCTAAAGAAAAAATTCCTTTTGAAAAACGTTGCTGCGTCACAAACCATTCGTCCAGATAAGTATCAGGGAGGCGATATAACCCCTTTCCTTCAACCTCTACTTGTCCCTCATCAATCATTCTCAGCAACATTTTGTAAGGTAATTTCTCTTCAAGTACTTGTTGAAAGGTCAAAAATCCTTGATGTTGTCGAAAAGAAGCCATAATCATTTCAATATTATTCATAATAGCACTATCCTTTCGTCAGAAATAAAATGCTAACACTTTTATTAAATGTTAGCATTTTATTTCTTTTTTATCAACTATAACGGATTTATTCCGTTTTGTGTTTACACAACTTATTTCACACTACTGTTTTCTACTATCAGTAAGCATTAGCTTAGGTTTAGAAAGATTCCCAATGTAATGCTATATCATCTAGGAAAGCATAGGCAACCAAATCTGCTACTGCTTCCCCATTTGTAAGTTGCTCAACAAGTTCGGACATTTCATCCAACTCTTCTAGAGTTGTCTCTTGTGCCGATGACAGCTGTTCTTTCGAGATCTTAAGTAGCTCTTTTTTTATGACATTGTATCTCAAAAGAGCCTGCTCAAAAGCCAAATCTCTGTCACTTTTAGACTTAAAACGCATCTCGCATATCCCCTTTTAAAAAATTTAAAAAAGCCACGTATAAAATGATATAGTCCTACTTAAGTAGACAGTAAAAATACATAAAGTACTGTTTACGAAAGTAGGATTTTTATTATGTCTAG